>OJSB01001981.1_pt1:0-7500 | contig 12285 bp, 7 predicted proteins | sample 1599331 | NCBI WGS metagenome assembly OJSB01 (sample SAMN04168657, study PRJEB22393) | human gut metagenome | biome: human gut microbiome; feature: stool | host: Homo sapiens | collected 2014-03-20
GTAGAAATGCCGGGGCAGTTTTCTATTCGTGGTGGTATTGTAGATATTTATTGCCTGACAGAGGAGAATCCTTGGAGAATTGAGCTGTGGGGAGATGAGATTGATTCTATCCGGAGTTTTGATCCGGAGAGTCAGCGTTCTCTGGAAAATCTGGAAGAACTTACAATCTATCCGGCGGTGGAGCATATAGGGGACAAGGATATGGTTTCCTTCCTGGATTATTTTCCGGAGGAAAGAACCATAATCTTTCTGGATGAACCAAACCGACTGACTGAGAAAGGCGGGGCTGTAGAAGAAGAGTACAGACAGAGCCGTATGCACAGAGAGGAAAAAGGCAGCCGGAATCTGCCGGAAAACTGGCTTTGTTCTTTTGAACAGCTTCAAAAAGAACTGAATAAACGCAACTGTATTTCTGTATGTGCGCTGGAACCGAAACAGGCAGGCTGGAAAGTGCGGGAGAAATTTTACCTGGAGGTAAAATCAATCAGCGCTTATAACAACAGTTTTGAACTTCTGGTAAAAGATCTTCATCAGTATAAGAAACAGGGATACAGGATCGCGTTGCTTTCCGGTTCCCGCACAAGGGCCGAGAGGCTGGCAAAGGATCTTCAGGAAGAGGGACTGGCAGCCTTTTATGGACAAGATTATGACAGGGAGATCTGTCCGGGCGAGATCATGGTGGTTTATGGCCATGCAAAGAAGGGCTTTGAATACCCGTTGATCAAGTTTGCGGTAATGACAGAATCTGACATTTTTGGACAGGAACAGAAGAAGAAAAAGAAGAAAAAAAATTACAGTGGAAGCCGTATTCAGGATTTTGCGGAGCTTTCTATCGGCGATTTTGTTGTCCATGAAAAGCATGGTCTTGGTATTTACCGAGGAATTGAAAAAGTTGAAGTAGACAGGATCGTTAAAGATTATATTAAAATTGAATACAGAGGCGGAAGCAATCTCTATATTCCTGCTACTCAGCTTGACTGTCTGCAGAAATATTCAGGGGCAGATGCTTCAAAGGCTCCGAAGCTGAACAAACTTGGTACTCAGGAGTGGAATAAAACAAAGAGCAAGGTTCGTGGGGCAGTTAAAAATATTGCAAAAGAACTGGTAGAGCTTTATGCAGTGCGTCAGGAAAAGGAAGGATATGTCTGTGGTCCTGATACTGTATGGCAGAGAGAATTTGAAGAAATGTTTCCATATGAAGAGACAGAGGATCAGCTCAGTGCTATTGAGGATGCCAAACGTGATATGGAGAGTACCAGGATTATGGACCGGCTTATCTGCGGGGATGTGGGATACGGCAAAACAGAAGTGGCGCTGCGTGCCGCATTTAAGGAAGTACAGGAGAGCAGACAGGTAGCTTATCTTGCACCTACAACGATCCTTGCGCAGCAGATTTATAATACCTTTGTGCAGAGGATGAAGGAATTTCCGGTACGTGTGGAACTGTTGTGCAGATTCCGGACCCCGGCACAACAGAAGAAGGCAATCGAAGATCTGAAAAAAGGTCAGGTGGATGTGATTATTGGAACGCACAGAATCCTTTCCAAAGACGTACAGTTCAAAAATCTTGGCCTGTTGATTGTTGATGAGGAACAGCGGTTTGGAGTTACGCATAAGGAAAAAATCAAGCAGTTAAAGAAGGATGTGGATGTCCTTACACTGACTGCAACGCCCATTCCCCGTACTCTTCATATGAGCCTGATCGGAATCCGGGATATGAGTGTCCTGGAGGAACCTCCTATGGATAGAATGCCGATCCAGACATATGTTATGGAATATGATGAAGAGACGGTCCGAGAGGCTATCAACAGGGAATTGCGCAGAGGCGGACAGGTTTATTATGTTTATAATCGAGTGACGGATATTGCAGATGTTGCCCTGCGTATTGCGAAGCTGGTGCCGGACGCAAGGGTGGATTTTGCTCATGGCCAGATGAGTGAGAGGGAACTGGAGAATGTGATGTATTCCTTTGTAAACGGGGATATTGATGTGTTGGTTTCCACCACGATCATTGAGACAGGGCTGGATATTTCCAATGTAAATACTATGATTATCCATGATTCAGACAGATACGGGCTTTCTCAGCTTTATCAGCTTCGGGGAAGGATCGGGCGTTCCAACAGAACTGCCTATGCGTTTCTGATGTACAGAAAGAATGTGATGCTGAAGGAGACGGCTGAGAAGCGTCTGGCTGCGATCCGCGAGTATACGGATCTGGGAAGCGGATTTAAGATTGCAATGAGAGATCTGGAACTTCGAGGTGCCGGAAATCTGCTGGGTGCGCAGCAACATGGACATATGAATGCGGTTGGATATGATCTTTATTGTAAGATGCTCAATGAAGCAGTGAAAGAGGCGAAGGGTATCCATACAATGGAGGATTTCGAGACATCAGTTGATCTGAATGTTGATGCGTATATTCCTGATTCCTACATCAGTAATGAATTTCAGAAGCTGGATATTTATAAAAGAATTGCGGGGATTGAGACACAACAGGATTATGATGATATGCTGGAAGAACTTCTGGACCGTTTCGGAGAACCCGGAAAGGCAGTGCTGAATCTTCTGGCGATTGCGAAGTTAAAGGCGATTGCTCATCAGGGGTACGTAACGGAAATAAAGCAGACTGGAAAAACAGTCCGGTTTACCCTTTATGAGAAAGCAAGGCTGAATACAGAAGGCTTTCCGGCTCTTATGCAGAAATACAGAAGAGGTCTGCAGTTTAAGAATGAGCAGGAACCGAAATTTATCCTGGAACCACAGGGGAATCTGATCCTGGCATTGACGGAATTTGCAGAGGAACTTAAGAGCATGGCGGAAAATATGTGAAATATACTACATATTTTTCGATTTGCCTTGCCCTTCGCAGGAAAAAAGTTTATACTCTAATAACAGTACATTCTGGGAAAGTGGTATGGAAGAAAGACCAGATTGATAATATGGAGGAAGAAATGAAAAAAATGGTAAAGAGAACAGCCGTTGTGACACTGGCAGGTGTGATGTCAGTTGGTATGCTTTCCGGCTGTGGAAGTAAAACATTAGATGGAACAAAGACAGTGGCTACTGTTGACGGAACAGATATTCCGCTTGGAGTTGTAAGTCTTTATGCCCGCGAACAACAACAGCAGACAACAACCATGTATTTAAATTATATGGGAAGTGCAGATCATATCTGGGATCAGACAGCAGGTGATGATTCAGATGAGACTTATGGTGATCAGGCAGTGACAAGCAGTCTGGAGTCTGTTGAGAAGATGTATATTCTCAAAGAGAAGGCTGCGGATTATAACGTAGAGCTTACAGATGATGATGAAGCAGCGATCGCAGATGCAGCATCACAGTTTATGGCTGCAAACAGTGAAGAGACAATTAAGGAACTTGCGGTAACGGAAGATCAGGTAAAAACACTTCTGGAGCTTCAGACAATTCAGAAGAAGATGTATGATCCGGTTGTAGCAGAAGGAAAGATCACAGTTTCTGATGATGAAGCGAATCAGACAACCTTCACTTATGTAAGTATCTCTACAAGCGGTGATGATATAACTGATGAGGAGAAAAAGACTAAGAAAGAACAGGCTCAGGAGATTCTGGATAAGATGAAAGAGGATCCTACAGCAGACATGAGTGAGATTGCCAAAGGTGTAGATGACAGTTATTCTGCAGTACAGGGTAATTTTACAACAAAAGAGAGCGAAGACGAGGATGAAGATTCCGGCAGCGAGGCATATCCGGATGAGGTTCTGAAGGTTCTGAGAGGACTGAAGGATGGAGAAGTTGCAGACAATATTATTGAGACTGACACAGGATACTATGTAGTAAGACTTGACAAGATCAATGATGAAGATGCCACAGCTTCCAAGCGAGAATCTCTTCAGAATTCCAAAGAAAGTACCTATTTTACAGATACAACTGCTAAATGGCTGGATGAGGCAGATGTAAAGGTAGTTAAGAAAGTCATTAAGACACTTAAGATCACTGACAAACATACCTTCATGGCACCGACTCCTACCCCGGTTCCGGAAACACCGACACCTGAAGTGACAGAAGAGGCAACTCCAACACCGGAAACAGAGGAAGTTACAGAAACACCTGCAGCAGAAGATACAGATGTGACTGAGACACCTGCGGCAGAGGAAGAAGCAGCAGAAACTACTGAAACACCGGAAGCAACACCAACAGAAGCAGCTAAATAAGAAAATCCGAACTGTCAGTAGCTTGCTGATAGGAATTGAGTATTGTAAATTAAAACAGCTATGATGAAAACCTGAGTGTTTTCACATAGCTGTTTTTAAGTTTAAATAAATCCGAAATCATTCTCCTAAATATGCAAAAATAACACAGATAAATAGAGATATGATAATACGTTATTTTGTATGTTCTGCTAAATGAGATGGAAATGCTTCAAAGCATTGGCAATTCCGTTATCTTCGATATTGGTTGTCTGGTAAGTGCAGTGAGGCAGGATCAGGGGATCCGAGTCGCCCATTGCGATGCTGTTTCCGGCGAACTGCAGCATAAGAAGATCGTTCGTGCTGTCACCGAATGCATAGGTGTCTTTGACCGGAACCCCAAGACGGTCTGCCAGAAACCGGATTCCGGTTGCTTTGCTGAGATTTTTCTGAGTCAGTTCCCAGGCCTTGTCTTCATGTATGAAACACAGAAAATGTTCATCTGCAAATTTGCGGAAAGTTTCCATATCAGAATCAGCAGACGGAAAAGCCAGAAACTTGTCAAATGTAAAATGGTTGTATGTTTCGGGCGGGTAGAGAGCCAGATCTTCTACTATAACTTCTGCTTTCAGCTTCTGAACAGTTTCAGGAACAGCACATGAACTGCTGTCATATAAAATCTTATCCGGGCGTTCAAAAAACGCAGGAATTCTGCATTCCCGCAGTAATTCTGTTGTTTTACGGCAGAGCGGATTTGGAATAGAACTGGAAAACAAAAGCTCTTCATTCATATAAATCTGGCTGCCGCATCCGCATACATAGCCGTCGAATCCCATTTCTTTAATGATTTCCGGAATCATTGTATAGGTACGTCCGGAATTGATGAAAAGGAGATGACCATTATAGCGGGCTTCTTTTAAAGCCTGTTTCGCACTGTCCGGAACTGTCCATGGGTAAGGGGTTAACAGGGTTTTGTCAATGTCAAAAAATAAGAGTTTACGATTATTCTCCATCAGATGTCTCCTCTGTCTCAGTATCTGTATTGTCATAAAATTCGTCATCAGAAGGATTTTCATTTCCTGTATGTACGCGGATTCCGTTCAGTTCAACTTCGCCTTCCATTGGGATCACAAGGCACTTGCGTCCGTCAATTACGCGTGTTTCCACAAGATCGACACGTTCAGGATCTACATGGACTACAACATCCGGGGTTTTGATCTCGAATCTTTTTGTATTGGTGATGTTGGAAGCAACCAGAGAGGATTTTTCCCCGGCTGTGATCTCGTATTGTTCATCAAATGACTGTAGTTTTTCATCTTCTACGCCGCATTCTTCAAAGAGGCGTTTTACCTCAGATTTGGTCAGAACTACAGGTTCCGGCTCATCCTTCTGTGATTCGATCAGGTCGTTTAATTTCTCGTGAATGCTTAATACAGTGTCATATCTGCAGTCGTCGCCCAGAGTATCTTCAACCAGTGCGTTAAAGGAATCACGCTGTCCTCCTGCAGAAAGAGGTGCTGTACATCCAAGCAGTTCATCGATAAAAATATCCCGAAGCTCGTTTGCATTTTTACTATAATAAAGGACACCATGGATGTCAGTGCTGCGGTCGTTAAACTGCGGGAAAAGGAAAGCAACATCCGGAAGTTCCACGATCCAGTCGCGGATACGGTCCTGGATGCTGTTGGTTTCGGCATTGTAGCAAAGACCTGCCTTAGAGAGTTTTACAGGACAGATACAGCACATGATGTGCTCATAAATCTCATCAGATGCATCAAACATTTCTGCACCGTCGGAAGACTTTCCGGGGATATCATATACTCCATGGATCAGGATGATGTAGTAGTTTTCGGGATAATCATAGTTTTCAATGATCTTATCGTAGAAACTTTCTACCAGTGCATCATCGGTCAGTTTGCTTTCTCTCAGTTTCATAAGAAAATGTTGAGTTCCACCCTCAGTTTCCTGCTCGAGAGGAAATTCCATGTTCATCAGATTTTTTCCTATTGTTCCGGAAAGGGATTTGCGGAAAATTTCAAAGTATTTGAACATTTCTTCTTCTGATAAAGAGAGAAATGCTTCTTTCAGTTCGGTTTTTTTATTCTTTTCTCCGTCAACGTAACATCCGCAGATGCGGGTGAGAGAACAGTTCTCGGGAGTGAACTGTTTCTTGATTTCAGAAATTTCTTTTTTGTTCATATAGTTTATACCTCATGTTAGTCTGTTCTTTATTATAGACCAGTTGTGATGCAGGGGCAAGGAAAATTGCCTGAAAATTATGGGAAATACAGGTGAGTTTTGGTAGATGTAGTGCTATAATATAGGAAGATATTGTTGCCTGACTGTGTTGCTGAGAACGTGGTGGACAGTAATGTTGCTTTGACAGTGATGAAAATAAATACAGGAGGATATGAGACATGAATGAAACAATAAAAAATCTTTTGGAGCGAAGAAGTGTACGTGGTTATAAAGAAGATCTGGTGCCGGAAGAAGTGTTGAATGAAATTCTTGAAGCAGGGGAATACGCACCAAGCGGAATGGGACAACAGGGTACACTTATGGTAGTAACACAGAATCCGGAACTTGTTGCGAAGCTTTCTAAAATGAATGCGGATGTGATGGGGACTGAGAGTGATCCGTTCTATGGGGCACCGACAGTTGTTGTGGTCTTTGCAGACAGTAATATGCCTACATGTGTGGAAAATGGAAGTCTGGTTATGGGAAATCTGATGAATGCTGCTCATGCCCTTGGGGTTGATTCCTGCTGGATTCATCGTGCAAGAGAGGTGTTTGCTTCTGAAGAAGGAAAGGCATTGAAGGCAGAGTGGGGTGTGCCGGAGTCTTATGTTGGAATTGGTCATTGTGTGCTTGGTTATCGCTCCGGGGAATATCCGAAAGCGAAAGCGAGAAAAGACGGATTTGTGATCAGGGTGTGATTGTAGTGTGGCGGCAGAGTGATTCCTGAAACAGGCTGGCAGGAAAGATGTGAGAATGTTCGGGAAATCAAGTTGCCGGCACAGTAGCTGTGAGAGAGGGTTGCTGTTGAGTATATTTGATTTTAAGAGAAAGAAGTACAGAACGTTTCTGCAGGATTCTGAGACAGGTGAGGAGATTGCTGAGGAGTATGAGAAAGGCCGGGGAGTCTGGAAAAAGCATGATGTTCAGGATGGGAAGGGTTCGGAGATGAGAGAGAATCTGATAAGGAAGCATTATTGGTTTTCGGGGAGAGTGCAGGGAGTTGGATTTCGCTATCGGGCCTGTTATATTGCCAGTTCTCTGGGGGTTACCGGTTGGGTGAGAAATAACTGGGATGACCGCGTGGAGATGGAGG
>OJSB01001998.1_pt1 | contig 12185 bp, 10 predicted proteins | sample 1599331 | NCBI WGS metagenome assembly OJSB01 (sample SAMN04168657, study PRJEB22393) | human gut metagenome | biome: human gut microbiome; feature: stool | host: Homo sapiens | collected 2014-03-20
GAGAAACTTTCTGGAGAAAGTTTCTCCTCCCACTCCCCAAACCCCACCCCCTCCTCTTCAAAGACTTTCGTGTTTATCGAATCCCTGTTTCCAGCGTTCCACAAGGCGGATTACCGTTTGAAGCAGCATACAGGTCAAAGATGGAATACTCTGGACCGGGCCGACTCGTACTGATGAAAAGCCGAGCCGCCCGTTCCCCCTGCCACCTTCTCCGCAATTCCCTTTTCTCATCATTCACGGTAGGGTGCCAAAACGCAACGGGGGACTTTCGCCCCGCCCTTCCCGACAAACCTCAAAGGGAACCGCGTTCCCTTTCCTCAGCAGATACCGGAGCCATCGTGACGCGCCGTTTTCTCTTTTTCCTGCTCGCGTTCCTCATACTGACCTGCACGGCGTATGCAGCGCCTCTTCAACCGGGCTTTAAAACCCTCGGCATCTGGGATCCAGCCAAAAACGTGCGTCTGGACTTCGCCGTCTGGTACCCCAGCCGTTCCGCGCCCTTTCAGGTCAATTACGGAGACTGGAACTTCTCCGCCGCACGCGGCAGGCCTCCCGTGGAAGGAAAACACCCTCTCATCCTGCTCTCCCATGACAGCGCGGGCTCACGCTTTTCCCTGCATGAACTGGCATCGGAACTCGCCCGCAACGGCTTTGTCGTCCTGGCCTTCACGCATCCCGGCGACAATGTGGACGACATGGGAGCCCTTTTCATGCCCGTGCAGGTGACCGACCGGGCCAAGCAGCTCACACAGGCACTGGACATCGCCCTAGCCGATCCCGAGACGGCACCGCTCATCGATCCCGATCGCATCGGCGTCCTTGGCGTCGGCCCCGGAGGCACGGCAGCCATGCTCATCGCCGGAGCGCGGCTGGACGCGACGGGTTGGCCCATCTACTGCGCCGGAAAGGAAGAAAACGCCGATCCCTACTGCACGCCGTGGGCACGGCAGCGCATGGGGGCTTTTTCCACCACTCCCAACCTTTCCGCACCCTACCGCGACAGGCGTGTCCGCGCCGCAGCCGCCGTTTCCCCTTCCTATGCCATGATGTTCACTCCCGCCAGCCTGTCCCGCATCCGGATTCCCCTTCTGCTGCTTCGTGCCGAGAGGACGCCTCTCTATACCCTTCAGCACGCGGAACGCCTCCTGAGCGCCATGCCCCAGCCTCCGCAGCTCGGCGTATTGCCCGATGCGGATACAGCCAGCCTGATGTCATCCTGCGGCGGCAATCTGGATCAGACGCTTCCTGAAATGTGCCTTGCCGTCTCCCCTTCGCGCCGGAAGGCCGTACAGGCAAAAATGGCCGCCGAATCCGCCGCCTTCTTCCTCAAATACCTCGGAACCCCCAACCCTCCACCGCTTCCTCCTGAACCCGAGGACAATCCCCAAATCACGTCACATCCCGCCACGCCGGAAAAGAACGCGGCCCGCAAGAAGAAGCGGTAGAGATTCGGAGATGGACAAAAAACAAGTGCGGCCGTTGCCTCTGAAAAGGGAACGGCTGCCGAGTGAAAAGCGGTCTTTGAAAACAAACACCCCGGACGGAAACCGTCCGGGGTGTTTGTTTTCAAAGACCGCGCCGAGGGGGCAAAGGGAGCATCATGCCCCCTTGCCGCCGGAGGCGCATCTTATCGTATCGTTAAACCTAGTTCGCAGCCTTCTTGCTGACTTCTTCAGCGATCGCCGCAGGCACCTTTTCGTAGTGGTGGAACTGCATCGTGAAGGTCGCGCGGCCCTGCGTACGGGAACGCAGGTCCGTGGCGTAGCCGAACATTTCGGACAGCGGAACCTGAGCGCGGACAACCTGAGCGCCGGCGCGGGCTTCCATGGACTGCACGCGACCACGACGACCGTTGAGGTCGCCCATCACGTCGCCAAGGTAATCATCGGGGGTCACCACTTCCACGTCCATGTAGGGTTCGAGGAGAGCGGGGGTCGCCTTGTTCATGGCGTCCTTGATGGCCATCGAACCGGCCACATAGAAGGCCTGTTCGGAGGAGTCGACTTCGTGGTAGGAACCGAAGACCAGAGTGACCTTCACGTCCACAACCGGGAAGCCGGCGAGCACACCGGACTTCAGGGCGTCCTGAATACCCTTGTCGATGGAAGGAATGTATTCCTTCGGAATCACGCCGCCGGTGATCGCGTTGACGAACTCGTAACCCTTTTCCGGGTTGGGCTCGACTTCGATCACGCAGTGACCGTACTGACCGCGGCCACCGGACTGCTTGGCGTACTTCAGGTCGGACTTGCTGGGCTTCGTGATCGTTTCGCGGTAGGCAACCTGAGGCTTGCCGACGTTGGCGTTCACGTTGAACTCGCGGACCAGACGGTCAACGATGATGTCCAGATGCAGTTCGCCCATGCCCGCGATGAGGGTCTGGCCGGTCTCTTCGTTGCCCTTCACGCGGAAGGACGGGTCTTCCTTCGCCAGCTTGTTGAGCGCGGCGGAGAGAGCGTCACGGTCGGTCTTCGTCTTGGGTTCGATGGCGACTTCGATGACCGGTTCCGGAATATCGAGGGATTCGAGCACCACGGGGCGCTTTTCGTCGCAGATCGTGTCGCCGGTGGAGGCAAGCTTCATGCCCACGAGGGCCACGATGTCGCCGGCGCCGGCGGACTTGATGTCCTCACGCTTGTTGGCGTGCATACGGAGCAGGCGGCCAAGGCGTTCCTTCTTGCCGGTGTTGGCGTTGTACAACGTGGAGCCGGCTTCAATCACGCCCGAGTAGATACGGAAGAAGGCCAAGTGGCCCACGAAGGGGTCGGAAGCCAGCTTGAACACGAGACCGGCGAGCGGTTCCTTGTCCGAGCTGGGGCAGACGATTTCTTCTTCCGGCTTGTCGGGGTTGTGGCCCACCATCTGATCGATATCGAGAGGAGAAGGCAGGTAGTTCACAACGGCGTCGAGCAGCGGCTGCACGCCGATGTTACGGAACGCGGTGCCGCACAGGACGGGCACGATGCTCTGACGGATGGTACCCTTGCGGATGCAGGAATTGATTTCCTCGACGGTCAGTTCATGGCCTTCGAGGTACTTTTCCATCAATTCTTCATCTTCTTCCGCCACGGTGTCCAGCAGCTCAAGGCGCTTTTCTTCGTAGAGATCCTTGAGATCCTCAGGGACTTCACCATAGGTGATCTGAAGGCCCTTGGATTCTTTTTCGAAGCGGACGGAGCGGCCATTGATGAGGTCGACAACGCCGTCGAACTTGTCTTCAGAACCGATCGGGATCTGGAGGCAGACGGGCTTCGCCTTCAGGCGGTCGCGGATCATGTCCACGCTGCGGAAGAAGTTGGCGCCGATGCGGTCCATCTTGTTGATGAAGCAGATACGGGGCACGCCGTAACGGTTGGCCTGGCGCCACACGGTTTCGGACTGGGGTTCCACGCCGGCGACGGCGTCGAACACGGCCACGGCACCGTCGAGCACGCGCAGGGAACGTTCCACTTCGATGGTGAAGTCAACGTGGCCGGGAGTGTCGATGATGTTGATCTGGTGATCAAGCCAGAAACAAGTCGTCGCGGCGGAAGTGATGGTAATACCACGTTCCTGCTCCTGCGCCATCCAGTCCATCGTAGCGCCGCCCTCGTGGGTTTCGCCGATTTTGTGGTTTTCGCCGGTGTAGTACAGGATACGTTCGGTCGTCGTGGTCTTACCGGCATCGATGTGAGCCATGATGCCGATGTTCCGCATTTTTTCGATAGGTGCTAAACGAGACATGTTTCTCCCCGACTACCAGCGGTAATGCGCGAAAGCCTTGTTGGCTTCGGCCATGCGGTGGGTGTCTTCCTTTTTCTTCACGGCGCCGCCGCGGCTGTTGAAGGCATCCAGAAGCTCGGCGGCGAGCTTGTTGGACATGCCTTTTTCACCGCGGGAACGGGCGTAGGTGATCAACCAACGGATGGAAAGGGAGACCTGGCGGTCAGGACGCACTTCCATGGGCACCTGATAGGTGGCGCCGCCCACGCGGCGGGCCTTGACTTCGAGATGGGGCTTCACGTTTTCGAGAGCCTTTTCGAAGGCGCGCAGCGCTTCTTCGCCGGTCTTTTCGGCGAGGACTTCAAGAGCGCCATAGAAAATCTTTTCGGCAGCGCCCTTCTTGCCGTCGTACATGAGACGGTTCACGAAACGGGCGGCCAAGCGGCTGCCATAAATCGGATCAGGCAGAACTTCCCTTCTGGGGATAGGACCTTTACGGGGCATGAAAATTCTCCGGGTAACGCGGACGCGTTACGTCAGGGGTTGCAGTGCTATGCGGTTTCCCGAGGCGGGGGCCGCCCGGGCTGCCTTGGTGTGTTCCCACTGCGCCCCTCCCGTTGCGGGGGGGCATGGACGCGCACCCATGGCATGACACTGTGATGCGAAAATTCGCAAAGACGGCGGATGTGCCGTCAGACCTCTTGCCGGGAAAGCTTTGCGGCTTAGGACTTCGGACGCTTGGCGCCGTACTTGGAACGACGCTGGCGGCGATCCTGCACACCGGAGGTATCCAGAGTACCACGGATGATGTGGTAACGGACACCGGGAAGGTCTTTTACACGGCCGCCGCGAATCATGACGACGGAGTGTTCCTGAAGGTTGTGGCCTTCACCGGGGATGTACGCGGTGACTTCGAGGCCGTTGGTGAGACGCACACGGGCGACCTTACGCAGAGCCGAGTTCGGCTTCTTCGGGGTCGTCGTGTACACGCGGGTGCACACGCCGCGGCGCTGGGGGCAAGCCTGCAGGGCCGGGGTCTTTTTGTGCTTCACAACCTTCTTCCGCGCGACGCGGATAAGCTGGTTGATAGTTGGCATCTGTTTTCCTCCATAGGAGTGGGTAAATGTTCCGAAAGGAGTCACTCCTACAATGGATATTTTTTGTTGTCAAGCCCATTTGCAAATCGGCGGGACCCTTCCAGCCCCTCTCGGGGCGGAAAAGCCCGTCCCCCGGCTTCCCTCTCTCCGGCACCGGATAGGCGTCATGACTATCCCTTTGAGCAATTCGCTTTATTTCATTGCCGATCACAAATCATTTCTGAACATGTTTGTTCAATCAACAAATTGAATGAATGCACAATCTATTTTTATGTGAAAAAATATTTTATCTTTCGTGAGAAAAAGCACCTTTTACATGCAAAAAAAATCTTTTTTCACATGTAGTGTATTTTACAAAAGGCTATTGACCTGTTTTTTGAAACATCATACGTTGCCAAAAAAGAGATAAGAAGGTCTCTATATTTTCTCTGTTTCTACTTTTCTTCTTGCCTTGTTTATGCCCATCTATAAACAGTGGAGGATACCACAATGGCTATTGTTGAAAAAGTTGACGGCTTCTTTATTCCCAACGTTACGCTTATTGGTGTAGGCGCCGCAAAAGCTATCCCCGAACGTATCGTTTATTTGAATGCCACGAAGCCGCTGCTTGTCACGGACAAAGGTATCGTCCACACCGGCATCCTGAAACAGATTACGGATATCCTCGACGAAGCGGCGATGGAATACGCCATCTATGATGAGACGGTTCCGAACCCCACCGACCTCAATGTCGCCGCCGGCGTCGAACTGTACAAGAAAGAAGAATGCGACAGCCTCATCTCCATCGGCGGCGGTTCTTCCCATGACTGCTGTAAGGGCATCGGCCTCGTCGTTTCCAACGGCGGCAAGATCCACGATTACGAAGGCGTGGACAAGTCCACCAAAGCCATGCCCCCCTACCTCGCCGTGAACACCACCGCGGGTACGGCCTCCGAAATCACCCGTTTCTGCATCATCACCGACAGCGCCCGCAAAGTGAAAATGGCCATCGTCGACTGGCGCATCACCCCGAGCGTCGCCATCAACGACCCCATCCTGATGGTGGGTATGCCCCCGGCCCTGACCGCCGCCACCGGTATGGACGCGCTCACCCACGCGGTTGAAGCGTACGTCTCCACCGGCGCTACCCCGCTGACCGACGCCTGTGCCGAAAAGGCCATCAAGCTGGTTTCCGAAAACCTGCGCCGCGCCGTCGCCAACGGCAGCGACATCCACGCCCGTGAAGGCATGTGCTACGCCCAGTACCTTGCCGGTATGGCCTTCAACAACGCCAGCCTCGGGCACGTGCACGCCATGGCCCACCAGCTCGGCGGCTTCTACAACCTGCCCCACGGCGAATGCAACGCCATCCTCCTGCCCATCGTGGAAGAGTACAACCTGCTCGCCCATTTGGACAAATTCATCAACATCGCCAGGATGATGGATGAAAACATAGACGGCCTTTCCAAACGCGACGCCGCCGAACTGGCCATCTCCGCCATCCGCCGCCTGTCGCAGGATGTGGGCATCCCGGCCAGCATCACCGAGCTTGCCAAGCGGTACGGCAAGGAAGTCAGCCGCAGCGATATCCCGACGATGGTCGCCAACGCCCAGAAGGACGCCTGCGGGCTCACCAACCCCCGCAAGATGACCGACGCCGCTGTCCAGCAGCTGTATGAAATCGCGTTTTAAATGAAGTGAATATATCGGGGGAGGGCGCTTTTTGAAAAAAGCGCCCTCCCCCCGAGCCCCCACCCGCAAAAACTTCGACTGGTGGGGAGGCAGCGCGGCAGAAGTTCCGTTGTGTGGAAAGAAAAGAACGAGCCGCTCATTGCTTCCTTTATATCTTTTTCTGTTGGAGAGGAGCGGCGGAATGCCATTCCTCAATTCACCCCTTCGAAATTTTCAGAGGAAAACTGTTCCAGAACTGCCCGGCGGCAACCTCCAACACCGGGCAGAGGACGCCGGTAACCGTCCGCAAGATGAAAAGGAAAAGGCCGGAACCCAGCGTTGGGTTCCGGCCTTTTCCTGCATCGAAGGCTCCCCTTGCGGGGGAGCCTTCTCATCCGTCTATTCGGCGCCGCTCTCTTCCTGCGTGGCGGGTTCCACGATCACACGGCGGATTTGCTTGGCGTCGGCTTCGTCCACGATGAACCGCCAGCCGCCGCACTCGAAAATTTCTCCCTTCTCGGGAACATGCCCGGCTTCAAGGCACAGGTAGCCGCCGATGGTATCCACCTCGTCAGCCTCCAGATTGATGCCGAGTTCTTCCAGATCCTCAAGGTAGGCGCGGCCGGACAGCGCATAACGCGAATCCCCGAGAGGATGGATATCCTCTTCCTTGGGCGCGTCGTGCTCGTCTTCGATGTCGCCCACGATCTCCTCAAGGATGTCCTCGATAGTGGCGAGGCCGGACGTTCCGCCATATTCGTCCACGGCAATGGCGATATGGTTCTTGCGGGACCGGAACTCCTGAAGCAGCTCGCTCACGATCTTGGTCTCGGGTACAAAAAAGGGCGAACGCATGATTTCGTCCACCGCAGTATGGTGCTTGGCCGGATCGACGAGGAGGCTGATGAGATCCTTGGCGTAGGCGATCCCGATGATGTTGTCGCGCGTATCCTTGTAGATGGGCAACCTGGAATGTCCGGTTTCCAGAATGCACTGCGCCACCTCGCTCACGGGTGCGCCCGTAGGCATACAGTCGAAATCAGTTCGCGGGGTCATGATGTCCTGCACCTGTACATCGTCAAGGCGCAGGATGCTCAGGATCATGGAGCCTTCGGCGAGGTCCAGTTCCCCTTCGTCGCGGGCTTCCATGACGGCCTGCTCGATCGAGTCGCCCGAGCGGCCTCCGAACAGGTTGCAAACCCGATCCCACAAACTTTTGTCCGTACTTCGGTCCAAGCGTATCTCCTCAGGTAAAGGTGGAGGGACGACGGCGTTCCTGCCGGGCAGGGGCTGCGCCTGATCCCTGAGTGGATGTCACGTACACTATTCCATGCGTCTTTGCTACCGGCGGCGCGCCTCCCGGACGCCCTTCGCAGGGCCCCGGCAACGCCTTGCGCGACATGCTCTTTTCTTTATAGCCATTCCTGAATCGATACGCAACGTGTCGGGCCCTATGCCTTGCGCGTAAACATCCAGATCGCGCACAGCATGGATACCGCCGTGATCGCGGCGATCCGCGCGCTGCTGTCCAGTGCCGCACTCATGGTGATATCCTTGAGGAACAGCCCCTGAAGAATCACGATAAAATGCCGCAAGGGGTTAAGCTGGCTCAGATCCTGTAAGAACATCGGCATGTTGTTCACGGGCGTCATGAATCCCGAGAGCAGGATGCACGGCACGCCCACGGTGAAGCACCCCAAGAAAGCCTGCTGCTGCGTGGAGGCGAACGAGGACACCATAAGCCCGATGCTGCTCACCGAAAGCGAGAACAGCAGCATGGTCACGTACAGCACCGCCACAGACCCCACAAACGGCACCTTGAAGAACCCGATTATGGAGAAAAAGAAAATGGTCCCGTGCACAAGGCCGACCACGCAGCCGGGGATCAGCTTTCCGCAGGCGATCTCCACCGGGCTCGCGGGCGAGACGAGCATCTGGTCGAACGTGCCGAGCTCCCGTTCCCGCGCCACGGTCAGGCCGGTAATGATCATCCCCATCAAGAAGTTGATCGTGCCGATCAGGTTCGGCAGGATGAACCAGCGGAAATCGAGGTTCGGGTTGAACCAGTTCAGCTCCTCGACCTCGACGCGGGAAGGCTTGGCCTGCACGAAAGCGGGCGTCGCCGTTGCCAGCCCCTGTACGATCTGCTGGACATACTGCGTCAAAATCTGGGCGGTGTTGGATCGCCGCCCGTCCAGCAACAATTGCACTTCGGCGGGCACGCCCCGCTCCACTTTGGCGGAAAAGTCGTTCTGGAAGTGCATCACCACCAGCACATCCTGACGGTTGATGGATTCCTCGGCCTTTTTGAAATCGTCCTCGAACGTGATGTGCCTGAAGGTCGGCGAACCGCGCAGCCGGCTGATAACCTCCTGGCTCCAGTACCCCGAGTCTTCGTTGATCACCACCACGTCCACGTTCTTCACTTCCATCGTGGCCGCCCACGCAAAGATGAATATCTGGATGACCGGCGGGATCAGCACCATGAACCGGCTCTGCCGCGTGCCCATGAGCACCAGCAGCTCTTTCCGCGCAATCGCAAGGATACGGCGAAGCGTTCGCATCATAAAATAGACCTCCGGTAACAGGCGGCGCCCATTGCCCCTTCATTGGAGAAAGGCAAGAAGCTGGAGGGGCTCCCTTTTTCCGGAAACCCTCTCCCAAGGTTCACACATCCAACCGCTTCACCAGCTTCCTGTACGTGATGACCAAAAAGGCGGCGCCAAGCCCGAGCATAAAGGCCATGCGCGGAAGGAACACGGGCCAGATGTCCCCGGCAAGGAAGACCGTCTGAAGCGCCGTGTTGAAATGCCGCGCGGGGATGGCCAGCGTAAGGTATTGCAGCGCGTCGGGCATACTGTTGATGTCAAAAATGAACCCGGACAGGATGACGGCGGGCAGAAAGCCGGTGATCAGCCCGGTCTGGGCGGCAAGAAGCTGCTGCTTGGTGAGAATGGAAATGAGCAGCCCCTGCCCAAGCGCGGGCATGAGAAAGGTGCTCGACAAGACAAACAGGGCAAACACCGATCCGCGCAGGGGAACCTCAAACAGGAACACCCCGGCCAGCGCGCAGATGGTCATGGAAAACATGCCGAGGAAGTAATACGGGATAAGCTTTCCGAGCAGGATCTGCATCCGGGTCACGGGCGTGGCGAAAAGGGATTCCATCGTTCCCCGTTCGTACTCGCGGGCAATGACCAAGGCCGTGAGCATGGTCCCGATGAGCGTCATGACGATGGTGATGGAGCCGGGCACCAGATACCAGCGGCTCTTCGCCGCCGGGTTGAACCAGTAGCGCGGGGCCACGTCGACGGGCTGCTTCCGGATGGTCCCGCCGGGCGTGCGGGTCTGCTGCCAGTTGGCGATGACGCCTTGGCTGTAGCCGCGTATGAAGTTCGCCGTGTTGGGCTCGCCTCCCGACACGATCACCTGAATGGGGGCGACGGCCGCCTTGCCCTGCCCGCCAACGAGCAGCGCCTCAAAGTTGTAGGGAATGACGATGAAGCCCGAAATCACGCTGTCGCGCATCATACGCCCGGCTTCGGAACGCGACCGGGCCTGATGGACCCGGAAGTTCGGGGAGTGGGCGAAATTTTCCTGTAATTGCAGCCCGGACTGGCTGTTGCTTTCGTCGAGGATCACGATGTCCATGACCCCGGCGTCCAGCGTAATGCCGTAACCGAACAGCAGCAGGAAGATCATGGGCAGGATTGCCGCGACCAGATAAGAGGACGGATCACGGATGATCTGCTTGCTCTCCTTGCCCATGAGCGCGAAAAGCTGCGCGAGCCACTGGAACACGGGCCGTGCCCGGCCCGGATCGGCATTGCTCATGCGTGACCTCCCTTGCGCTGCACTTCCTCAATATACGCGATGAACGCCTCTTCGAGCGTCATGTCCGCCGCACCGCCGTTTTTCGCCGCTCCGGGCGCTTTGCCCTTGAGCTCGTCGGGCGTGCCCCGCGCAATGATGCCGCCCTGAAACACCAGCGCGATTTCGTCGCAATATTCGGCCTCTTCCATAAAGTGGGTCGTGACGAGCACCGCCACGCCGTTCTGGGTCATGGCGTTGATGTGCTTCCAGAATTCCCGGCGCGTCCGGGGGTCGACGCCCGATGTCGGTTCGTCGAGGAACAGCACGGGCGGCTCGTGCAGCGTGGCGCAGGCCATGGCAAGCCGCTGCTTCTGCCCGAGCGGCAGATTGAACGCCCGGACGTCCCGGAACGTTTCCAGATCCAGCGCCTCGACAAGCTGTTCGATACGCGGCTTCACCCTGCCCCGTTCCAGCCCGTACAGATCCGCCATGAGCCGCATGTTCTGCTGCACGGTCAGTTCGCCGTAGAGGGAAAATTTCTGCGCCATGTAGCCGAGTTTGGCCCGTGCGGCCCCGCCAGCGGTGAGCAGGTTCATGCCCGCAACGAAGCATTCGCCCTCGGTGGGGCGGGACAGGCCGCACAGCATCCTGAACGTCGTGGACTTCCCCGCCCCGTTGGCCCCGATCACACCGTAGCAGTTGCCCGGGGTGAATTTGAGATTGATATCCTTGAAAAGAACCCGTTTTCCGTATTGTACCTCTAAATTCGAAACTGTAATCATTCTTAAAATCTGAATTTGAAACTGCAAAAGTAGCCCAAAAGAACGAGGAAACCGCACCGGAATGAAAAAAATCGTCCGGATCGCCGCTTTTCGGCCCGAAATTCCGGCGGCATGCGGAGCGCATCCGAAAGAACGGAGTCCGAAAAGGTTTTTCAGCGACGATCGCAACAAAAAGTTATCTTTTGAATTACAGCGAATTAGCAATCCGGGACGCAAAAAACCGACAGACACGGAACGGAAAACTAAAAAATCGCCCGAAAAAGTCCGATATGACAATTTATTTAATATATTTGCATAACGGACAGGATCGGTTCGGCATGGACTGCGAACAAATTCGCCGTTTTGCCCCAATCAGTCACTGTATATTTGCGAAATCGTTGTTAACCCATAATCTGAAACCAAAATCATGGAACAATCAAAAGTGCGGGAGTTGCAGGACGTCGTGATCCGCTTTTCGGGCGATTCGGGCGACGGCATGCAGCTCACGGGCACGCTCTTTTCCGACACTTCGGCGCTGTTGGGAAACGGCATCTCGACCTTCCCCGACTACCCCGCCGAAATCCGCGCCCCGCAGGGAACCGTTGCGGGCGTTTCGGGCTTCCAGGTCCATTTCGGCGACCACCGCGAGCTGAATCCCGGTGACTACTGCGATGTGCTGGTGGCGATGAACCCCGCGGCGCTCAAGGCCAACCGAAAGTGGCTCAAGCCGGGCGCGACGGTCATCCTCGACGGCGATTCGATCACCGAAGAACATCTCAAGAAGGCGGGATTCGCAACCCTCGATCCGCTGGCAGAACTCAAGCTCGACGAATACAACGTCGTCGTTCCCGACATCACCTCCATGACGCGCGAGGCGCTGAAAGAAACCGGACTCGACAACAAGGCCGTCGTCAAGTGCAAGAACATGTTCGCACTGGGCATCTGCTTCTGGCTGTTCGACCGTCCGGAGGATTACGCACTCAAATACCTCGACGGGAAATTCGCCAAGAAAAATCCCGCCGTGGCCCAGGCCAACAAACTGGCCATAGCGGCAGGCTATAACTACGCCGCAAACACCCACCAGTTCGCCAACAACTACACCGTGGCCCCGGCTCCCCGCGAAAAGGGCACCTACCGGTCGATCAACGGCAACGTCGCCACG
>OJSB01002019.1_pt1 | contig 12064 bp, 8 predicted proteins | sample 1599331 | NCBI WGS metagenome assembly OJSB01 (sample SAMN04168657, study PRJEB22393) | human gut metagenome | biome: human gut microbiome; feature: stool | host: Homo sapiens | collected 2014-03-20
AGGCGGAGTGCCGCCCCTGCGGCGGCCCGGCCATGGACTCCCCGGAGCTGTACCGCTGGGAGTACCGCTGCGGCGGGGTCAACGTCATGGCCGAGGCGGGCTGGCTCAACGCCTCCATCCCCTTCACCGCCGTCTGGCGGGTGTATTTTGAGAACGCCATGGTGATTTATGACGGCAATACCGTCACCGCCTACCCCCACGGCTCGGAGCCGGTGGTCTTCGACACGGAGGAGGCCGTCAAAATCCCCACCGGCATCAACGTCCCCCCCACCGGCTGGTACTACGCCGAGCTGGGGCACTTCCTGTCCTGCATTCGGGAGGGAAAGCCCTCCCCTCTGGTGCCCCGGGAGCGCATCCTGGCGGTGCTGGATCTGCTGGAGACCGCCCTGGAGGCGGACGGATCGAACTGAAAAACGCTCCCCGCGCGGCTGGCGCGCGGGGAGCGTTTTATCTTTTCTTTATTCGTGTTTGCTCCGGGCTCAGCCGATCGCGGCCTTCTGTCCCGGATGATCGGTTCCCATGGTGGATTTGAGGTTGTAGCGCACATCCTCCATGTGCTCCTCCATGCACTGGCGCGCCCCCTCCGCGTCCCCCTCGATGACCTTGCTGAACAGGGCCTCGTGGGCCACAATAGAGCTGTACGAGATGCCGCTGTTGTTGATGGTGAACTGCCGGGAGATGTCCAGCAGCTCATAGAGGTACTCGTATACGCTGGAGAGCACGGCGTTGTGGGCGGCCCTGACCAGGGCCTGGTGGAAGCCGTGGGAGAGCTTGCGCAGGTTCTGCACCGACTCCTCGGTGCCGTCGTTGACCTTCTTGGCCTCCCGCATGTCCCGGAGCAGCTTCTGGATGGAGGCGATATCCTCGTCGGTGCGCCGCTGGGCGGCGTGATAGGCCGCGAAGGTCTCCAGCACGATACGCAGCTCCAGCAGATCCCGGATGGTGTCCGCCGTGGCGTCGAAGGAAAAATCCATCTTGCTGACCAGGCTCTGCGCGGAGGTGTTCTTCACATAGGTGCCGTCGCCGGGGCTGCTGTCCAGCACCCCCATATACTCCAGGATCTTGAGCGCCTCACGGATGGGGACAGGGCTGACGTTGAACTTTTCGGTCAGCTCCCGCTCGGAGGGCAGCTTCTGGCCCGCCTGAAGCTCTCCATCGGCAATCATCTGGCGGATGTTGTCAATCACGTACTCGTAGAAGCGGCCGCTGCCGTCCGCCTGCTTGGTTGGGAGATTCATCGGACTCCTCCTTTTATCCTCAAGTACTTTTTCCTTATTTTATCATAATCTGAGGTCAAATAGAAGGGATCTCTCAAAAAATCCCCCAGCCGGAGTCAAAGACGGATGATGCCATGCTTGGCCTTGCTCTGGGCGTAGGCCTGCTCCACATACTCCCGCAGCCCGGGACGGAACTTGGGGTGGGCGCAGTTCTCAATCAGGACATGGGCCCGCTCGTAGGCCGTCAGGCCCCGCAGATCCGCCAGGCCCTGCTCGGTGACGATGATCTCGGTGTCGTGCTCCGTGTGATCCACGTGGGCCACGTGGGGCACAATACAGGAGATGGCGCCGTCCTTGGCGGTGGAGGCGGTGGAGAAAATGGCGATGCCCGAGTTGCGGGCGTAGTCGCCGGAGCCGCCGATGCCGTTCATGACGGCCCCCTCGCCGATGTGGGTGGAGTTGACGTTGCCCGCCAGATCCACCTCGATGGCGGTGTTCATGGCGATGATGCTCAGGCGGCGGATCACCTCGGGGGCGTTGCTGAGCTCCTGGGGCCGGAGGATGATCTTGCCCTTGTAGTCGTCGATATGGGCATAGAACCGCTCCCGGGCGGAGGGGGAGATGGTGAGGGCCGTGCCGCTGGCGCAGGCCACCTTGCCCGCGTCGATGAGCTCCACCACCGCGTCCTGCATGACCTCGGTATAGACGCTCAGGTGCTCCAGCTCGGAGCGGGCCAGGGCGGAGAGCACCGCGTTGGCCACGCCGCCCACACCGGACTGCATGGGGGGCAGAGGGTTAGGCAGGCGGCCGGCCGCCACCTCGCTCTGTAGGAATTTGACAATATGGCTGGCAATGGCCTCCATATCCGGGGTGGGGGCAGGGAGATCCTGGTTGGTGTCCTCGCAGTTGGTGAGGATGACCGCGGCGACCTTGTCCGGGTCGCAGGCCAGATAAGGGGAGCCCACCCGGTCGTCGGGCTTGAAGATCTCAATGGCCTGGGTGTGGGGCGCCCGCTCCAGGGTCAGGATGTCGTGCATGCCCTCCACCTCCAGGGGGATGGCCTCGTTGACCTCCAGGATGAGCTTGTCGGCATACTTCACCAGGGTATCGTCAATGCCCACCGAGAAGGGGAGCACCAGACTGCCGTCGGCCCGGATGGCGGCCACCTCGATGACGGCCACGTCGATCTTCCCCAGGTAGCCGTTTTTGATCAGGTAGGGGCCGTGGCTCACATGGGTGTCCACATATTGAATCCGGTCGGCGTTGGCCAGGGCGCGGAGATCCCGGTTGCCCTGAAAGCCATACCGCCGCTTCATCACGCCGGAGCGGGCCAGCACTCCGTCCAGCTGGTCGCCCACGTTGCCCCCGGTGATTACGGTGATGCCCAGCTCCTCGCCCTCCTCGGCGCGCCGGGCCAGCTCGGCCGGAAGCACCTTGGGATAGCCGATGACCGTAAAGCCGCTGAAGCCCACGGTCATGCCGTTTTTGATATGCGCCGCCGCCGCCCTGGGAGTGGTCACCTTGCGCAGCAGCGCCTCGTTGCAAATGCGGTCCATTCGGAATACCGATCCTTTCTTTTTTCTCTAATTGGTATACCATTTTGAGGAAAAAAAGCCCGGCGGAGCCTTGCGGTTCCCCGCCGGGCCTCAAACGAGGGCTCTTGTTCAGTCCGCCAGCTCCAGAAGCGTGGCGCCGCCCTGGCCGCCGCCCATGCACAGGGTGGCAATGCCGTACCGGGTGCGGGTGCGCTTCATGCCGTGAACCAGGGTGGTCAGGATGCGCCCGCCTGTGGCGCCCAGGGGGTGCCCCATGGCGATAGCGCCGCCGCTGACGTTTACCTTCGCCATGTCCAGCCCCAGCTCGCGGATCACCGCCAGGGACTGGGCCGCGAAGGCCTCGTTCAGCTCGATCATGCCGATATCGTCCAGTGTGAGCCCCGCCTTCTCCAGCACCTTGCGGACGGCGGGCACCGGGCCGATGCCCATGATGCGGGGATCCACGCCCACGATGGCGTGGGCCACGATGCGGGCCATGGGCTTGACGCCCAGCTCCTTCACCTTCTCGCCGCTCATCAGCAGCAGGGCGGCGCCCGCGTCGCTGCGCCCGCAGGAGTTGCCCGCAGTGACCTTGCCCTTGCCGTCGGTGCGGAACACGGGCTTGAGCTTGGCCAGGCCCTCCATGGTGGTGGCCCTGGGCTGCTCGTCGGTGTCAAACACGATGGGCTCCTTTTTCCGCTGGGGGATCACCACGGGGACAATCTCATCCTTGAACACGCCGGCGGCCACCGCCTCGGCGGCCTTGCGCTGGCTGTGGAAGGCAAACTCGTCCATATCCTCCCGCGAGATGTGGAACTGCTCGGCCACGTTCTCGGCGGTATCGCCCATTCCGAACACGCCGTAGGTCTCCTGGGGCTGGGCCCGCTTAGCCCCCTCCACGATGGGATCCACCAGCACGTTGTTGCCGGTGCCGTAGCCGTACCGGGCGTTCCACAGCTCGAAGTGGGTGGCGCTCATGGCCTCCACGCCGCCGGCCACCGCCACGTCTACGTCGCCGCAGCGGATGTCGTTGGCCGCGCAGTTGACCGACTGGAGGGAGGAGCCGCACTGCATCATCAGCGTATAGGCCGGAATCTCCTCCCGGAAGCCCGCCATCAGGGCGCACACCCGGGCGATGTTGGAGGCCACGGCGTTCTGCTTCACCTGGGCGATGACGACCTCCTCCACCAGCTCGGGGGCCAGGCCGGTGCGCTCCATCAGGGCCTTGCACACCAGCCCCCCCATCTCGTGGGCCTGGGTGTTCTTCAGCGTGCCGCCCATGCGGCCCACGGGAGTGCGGACGGCGTCTACAATATAAACCTCGCGCATAAAAGCGTCCTCCTTTTTGTGTTCAGGCCCGTGCAATGCCCTGCTCCCTGGCCTCCTGTGCGACGGCGCGGGCCACGGTGTCGGCCACGGACTTGTCCAGGGCGGAGGGCAGGATGTAGTCGGCGCTGAGCTGCTCGTCGGTCACCAGGGCGGCCAGGGCTCTGGCCGCGCGGATTTTCATCCCCTCGGTGATCTCCCGGGCCCGCACGGCCAGCGCGCCCTTGAAGATGCCGGGGAAGACCATGACGTTGTTGATCTGGTTGGGAAAATCGCTGCGCCCGGTGCCCACCACCGCCGCGCCGCCCCGCTTCGCCTCGTCCGGCATGATCTCCGGGGTGGGGTTGGCCATGGCGAACACGATGCCGTCCTTCATGGTGGACACCATCTCCGCCGTCACCAGGTTGGGCCGGGACACGCCCACGAAGGCGTCCGCCCCCCGCAGGGCGTCGGCCAGGGCGCCGTGCTCGTGGTCCCGGTTGGAGATGTGGGAGATCTCCTCCTGTCCGGCGTTGAGCCCCTCATCCCCCTCGCAGATGATGCCGTTGATGTCGCACATGACGATATTGCCGAAGCCCATGGAGATGAGCAGCTTGCCGATGGCGATGCCGGCGGCGCCGGCCCCGTTGATGACGATCTTCATCTGCCCCATCTGCTTGCCGGTCACCCGCATGGCGTTGAGCAGGGCGGCGGCCACCACGATGGCGGTGCCGTGCTGGTCGTCGTGGAACACGGGGATGTCGCACACCTCCTTCAGGCGGCGCTCCACCTCGAAGCAGCGGGGGGCGGCGATGTCCTCCAGGTTGATGCCGCCGAAGCTCTTGGAGATCAGGGCGATGGTCTCCACCAGCTTGTCCACGTCCTTGGTGTCCACACAGAGGGGGAAGGCGTCCACCCCGCCGAACTCCTTGAAGAGGGCGCACTTGCCCTCCATCACCGGCATACCGGCGGCCGGGCCGATGTCCCCCAGGCCCAGCACCGCGGAGCCGTCGGTGATCACCGCCACCAGATTGCTCCGGCGGGTGAGGGTAAAGGACTTCTCATAGTCCTTTGCAATTTCCCGGCAGGGCTCGGCCACGCCGGGGGTATACAGAAGGGACAGGTCGTCCCGGGTCTCGATGTGCCTGCGGGCCACCACTTCGATCTTCCCCCGCAGTTCCTCGTGCAGCTTGAGGGATTCCTGATTGACGTCCATAGTACGTTTTTCTTCCTTTCTGCGGCCCGCTCAGACCATCTCTTCGGGGTGGAACACCTCGTCGAACCGCTCGGCGGTGAGGAAGCCCAGGCTGACGCAGGCCTCCTTGAGAGAGATGTGCTCGGCGTGGGCCTTCTTGGCGGTCTTGGCCGCGTTGTCATAGCCAATGTAGGGGTTGAGGGCGGTGACCAGCATGAGGGAGTTGTGCAGGTTGTGGCGGCACTTCTCCCGGTTGGCCGTGATGCCCACGGCGCAGTGGTCGTTAAAGGAGCGGATGCAGTCGGTGAGCAGCCGCGCGGACTGGAGGAAGTTGTAGATGCACACCGGCATGAACACGTTCAGCTCGAAGTTGCCCTGGGAGGCCGCCAGGCCCACCGCCACGTCGTTGGCCATCACCTGCACCGCCACCATGGTCACCGCCTCGCACTGGGTGGGGTTGACCTTGCCGGGCATGATGGAGGAGCCGGGCTCGTTCTCCGGGATATGGATCTCCCCCAGGCCGCACCGGGGGCCGGAGGCCAGCCAGCGCACGTCGTTGGCGATTTTCATCAGATCCGCCGCCAGGGCCTTGAGCGCCCCGTGGGCGAACACCAGCTCGTCCTTGCTGGTGAGGGCGTGGAACTTGTTGGGGGCCGTGACAAAGGCCTTGCCCGTCAGCTCCGATACCGCCTCGGCCACGGCCGTGTCAAAGCCCTTGGGGGCGTTGAGCCCGGTGCCCACGGCGGTCCCGCCCAGGGCCAGCTCCCGCAGGCCGGGCAGCGCCAGCTCCACCATCGCCCTGTCCTTCTCCAGGCTGGTCCGCCAGCCGCTGATCTCCTGGGCCAGGGTAATGGGCACCGCGTCCTGCAGGTGGGTCCGCCCGCTCTTCACCACGTCCCCGTTCTCCCCCTCCAGCCGGCGGAAGGTCTCCACCAGCCCGTCAATGGCCGGCAGCAGCTTGTCCTCCAGCGCCACCGCCGCCGCAATGTGCATGGCCGTGGGGAAGGTGTCGTTGGAGCTCTGGGACATGTTCACGTGGTCGTTGGGGTGGAGCAGCTTCTTCCCCGCCAGCTCGTTGCCCCGGTTGGCCACCACCTCGTTCACGTTCATGTTGGACTGGGTGCCGCTGCCCGTCTGCCACACCACCAGCGGGAAGTGCCCGTCCAGCTTCCCCGCCACCACCTCGTCGCAGGCCCGGCTGATCAGGCCCAGCCTTTCATCGTCCAGCTTCCCCAGCCTGTGGTTGGCCAGCGCCGCCGCCTTCTTCAGAATCCCGAAGGCCCGCACAATCTCCTCCGGCATCTTCTCCGTGCCGATCTGGAAGTTCTGATAGCTCCGCTGGGTCTGCGCACCCCAGTAGCGGTCCGCAGGGACCTCCATCTCCCCCATTGAGTCCCGTTCCATCCGGTAGTCCATCCTGTCTCGCGTCTCCTTTCGTCCGCCCTCAGGCGGGATAGGCCTCGTCGATCTTGTGCAGCGCGGCCTCTTTCAGATTTTTGTAGATGCTCTGCCCGTGGGTGTCCATGCCCACCACCAGGGGGCCGAACTCATTGGCCTGGAGGTCCCACACGGCCTCTGGCATGCCCAGCTCAAACCAAGTCACATCGTTAATGCGCTCAATGCCCTGGGCCAGCTTGGCCGCGCAGCCGGGGGCCGCCTGGAGGTACACGTATCCGTACTGGCCGCAGGCCCGCAGGGTATCGGCGTCCATGCCGCCCTTTCCGATGACCGCCCGTACCCCCATCCGGCCCACTACATCGGCATAGGGCTCCATACGGATGGAGGTGGTGGGGCCGATGACGTTGAGCCGCCAGGAGCCGTCCTCGTTTTTCAGGGCCACCGGGCCGGCGTGGAACACCGCAGCGCCGGCAAAGTCCTTGGGCAGGGGCTTCCCCTCCTCCAGCAGGCCGCGGATACGCAGGTGGGCCATGTCACGGGCCGTAAATACATGCCCGGTCAGATACACCACGTCTCCCACGTGCAGCTTGCGCATGTCCTCTTCCTGGAGAGGTGTGGAAAAATGATAAGTAGCCATCCTTACTATACTCCTTTTTTGCCGTTTTGGAAATCAGAGCAGCTTCTCAACGCGGCCGTCGTCGTAGATGCGGATACCGGCCCGGCGGGCCACCCAGCAGTGGAAGTTGATCGCCACCGGCGCGATGGCGGTGTGGGTGTGGGCCCGCTCCATCTTGAGGGCCAGGCAGACGGTGTCGCCGCCGGTACCCGCCGCGCCCAGGCCCAGGCCGTTGATGGCGTCCTTCAGCTCCGCCTCCAGCGCGGCCAGCTCGGGGTCGGGGTTCACGTCGTCCCACCGGCGGGTGGAGATGGCCTTGCGGCTGAGCTTGGCGGCAATGTCCATCTGGCCGCCGATGCCGATGCCGATGCCGTAGGGGGGGCAGGGCTTGCCGCCGGCGTTGACGGCGGTCTCCAGGATGAAGCGCTTCAGGCCGGAGAGGTTTTTGCCCAGCTTGGCGGTGGTCATAATCTGCATGGCGTTGCCCAGCTCGGCGCCGCAGCCCTTAAAGCTGATGATGAAGTCGACGTATTTCTGGCCGGGGTGGTATTCATACTCGATATTGGGCACGCCCTTGCCGGTGTTGTTTCCCGAGTTCTCCCGGGTCAGGGGGTCCACCATGGAGGGGCGCAGGTAGCCCTTCTTCGTGGCCTCGGCCACGGCCTCCGAAACGGCCTCCCTGGCGCACTCCGGCAGGTTGCCGTCTCCAAAGGAGAGCCAGGTTGTGGGGTAGCCGGGAGACTGGCACACCGCCTTGTCCCCCTCCTTGGCGATGGACAGGTTGTCCACCATGGAGCGGAGCATGCTCTGGGCGGTTTCATTCGTTTCCCGGGCTAGTGCGTCTTTAAGCAGCCCCTTCACATCGGCGGAGATTTCGGTCACGGCGCGGATAACCGCGTCATGAATGGCGGATTTGACAAGTGCTTCGTTCTGATTCATAGCGCAATGCTCCATTCGTAAGGTAATGGGCGCCGCCGCTCCGGCGGCCGCCCGCTGAGGCAGGGCTTACAGCCCCTCAAACAGCCGGTTTATGTCATCCAGCTCCTCCAGGTGCGGCAGCCGCTCAACCAGCGCGGCAACCCGGTCCGGGCCCAGAACCCCGTCGGCCAGGGTGTGAAACTTCTCGTGCTCATAGGCCCAGGTAAAGGGGTTATTGAAGTCGCCATAGGGGTACTCCACCTGACGGGTGAGCACCCGGCCGTCCTCCAGAGTTACCTCCAACCGGTGGGCCCACCGGTTGCGGTCCGCCTGATAGCTGGCCTCCAGCTCCGGGTCGCACACCAGGGTAATCTTGTCCATCAGCCGCCGCACCCGTGGGTCGGAGGTGGCCTCCGGCGTGAAGGCGGACTCCCCCAGGTGGCCGTACACCAGCATGGCCGCGGTGCAGTACTGGCCGCTGAATTTGTAGCCGTAGGGGGTGGATGGCTCCGGATTGTCCACCGTGTTGACCGCCACCTGATAGGTGTGATCCACAATGCGGGTGATGTGCTCCGGCTCCAGCCGGTGCTCCCCCCGCAGCAGTTGGGCGCAGTAGTCCGCCGCGTGGGTGTGGCGACAGCAGGCGTAGGGCTTCAGGGAGTTGGTCAGCAGGGCGCAGTTGTCCCAGCTCAACGCCCGCGTCAGCGCCTCCGGGTGGTTATCCGGCGTCATGGCGCCCAGCAGGCCCCGGTCTCCCGCCAGAATGTCCTCCGCAGCGGTAAAGCCCAGCGCCGCCAGGCGTGCCGACCGCAGGCCGCAGAGGGTACCGTTGGCGGTGTGCAGGGTCTTGCTCATGGCGCCGTCCTCCAGAAACTGCCACAGGCCGGCCGCCTGCGTCCCTGCCGAGCCAATGGCGTGCAGCAGTTTCTTCCGGTCCAGCCCCATCAGCTTGCCCGCCGCCACGGCAGAGCAGAGCGCCCCCACCACTCCAGTGGTATGCCAGTAGTGGTAGGAGCCTGGGTTGATGGCCTCCCCCACCCGTGCGCCAATCTCGTAGCCCGCGGCAATGGCAGCCAGCACCTCACGCCCGGAGCGGTGAAGCTTCTGCCCCACCGCCAGCGCCGCGGGGATGGTTACCGCCCCCAGGTGGGTGATGGAGGCGTTGTGCACGTCGTCCATATCCATGACATGGGCGCACGCGGCGTTCAGCGCGGCAGCATGTTCGCAGGAGAGCCGCTCCAGTCCGCTGTTCCAGGCGGTCGCCTCCTGCTGTCCGTCCCCGGCGGCAAAGTAGCTGCGCCAGATACCCCCCTGCGGCTGAACTGAGCCGGCTGCCGCCACGCCGAGTAGATCCTCCAGATAGAGCTTTGCGTTGTCCACCGCTTTGGAGGGCAGACTATCATAGCGGACTTCATATAGAAAATCGGAAAGCTGTTCTGTAAGCATTCGGACCTCTTCCTGGCTGTCCCATTGGTCCAGCCAAAACGCGCACCTTATCGGAATACCGCCCCATATTATTCCGGTATTCCGCGCAATAGCAGGTGCACATATTTTTCTTTTTATGTAGTATTTTTTTGTTAATATTTCATTTTTATCTCTTTTTTGCTTTTTCTCTGGTATACCAATTCGAATTATAGCAGATTCACTCAGCAAAGAAAATACACAAAATAAAAATCGTTACATTTGACAAAAGCCGTCGCTTTTCCTTGGTTATAACAGAGAAATGGCAAGTTGCATCTTTACAAATTGTATGCATAAGTGCTATATTGGCTCCACTGGTATACCGATTCTCCAATAAAGCACGCAATTTAAGTCGTTTTGATGGAACGGAAAGGGATATCCAATTATGAAAACAAACAAGCTTATGATCACCTGCGCCCTCTGCGGCGGCGGTACCACCCGCAAGCAGTCCCCCTACGTCCCCCTGACGCCGGAGGAGCTGGTCGCCGATTCTCTGGCCGCAGTTCGGGCCGGCGCCTGCATCCTGCACATCCATGTCCGCGATGACGAGGGCGCGAACACCATGGAGACCAGCCGCTTTGTGCAGGTGGTCTCCATGATCCGGGAAGCCCTGCGCACCAACCACCTGGATGCCATCATCAATGTCACCACCTCCGGCACCAAGTTCTCCGAGGATATGCGGGTGGCCCACCTGCCCATCCTGATGCCCGAGATGTGCTCCTATGACCCTGGTACCCTCAACTGGGCCAACAGCTACATCTTCCTGAACACGCCCCCCTTCCTGGAGCGGCTGGGCCTGCTCACCCAGGAGCTGGACATCAAGCCCGAAATTGAAATCTTTGACGCCGGTATGCTGGGCAACGTGGATTACTACCTGAAAAAAGGCGTCCTGAAGGCCCCGCTCCACTACCAGCTGGTTCTGGATGTCCCTGGTGGTATGCCGGGCAATATTGACTCGATCAACCATCTGGTTTCCAAGCTGCCGGAGGGCTCCACCTGGTCGATCACCGGAATCGGCAAGGCCCACATGCCCTGTATGCTGGCCGGTCTGGCCGCCGGCTGCGACAACCTGCGCGTCGGTCTGGAGGACAACGTGTTTATGAAGAAGGGCGAATACGCCACCAACGCCCAGTTGGTGGAGCGGGCGGTCAAGCTTGGTATCCTGGCCGGCCGTGAGATTGCCACCGCCGCCGAGGCCCGCGAGATTCTCGGCATCAAGCCTGAGAAGGGCGTTCTTTATCAGCCGTAAATTGACTTGGAAAAGGAGAATGCGCGATGAAATACGATTTTGAAACGATTATTGACCGCGATCCGGCCATCCGCGGCACCGGAAAGTACCGCATCATGAAGGACTCCAAGGGCAATAAGCCCCCCAAGGGCATCGTTCCCCTGTCGGTGGCCGACATGGAGTTCCGCACCGCCCCCTGCGTTATTGACGCAATCAAAGCCGAGGCGGACTTCGGCGTGCTGGGCTACCACCGCCTGACCGACAGCTTTCGGGAGTCCTGCTGCCAGTGGATGAAAACCCGTCACGATTGGGACGTTCAGCCCGACTGGATCGTCCCCTTCGAGCAGGTCGTTCCCGCCCTCTATAACGCTGTCTGGACCTTTACCCAGCCCGGCGACGGCATCCTGATCCAGACCCCCGACTACCACCACTTCACCGGCGCCACCGTCAATACCGGCCGCAAGGTGCTGGAAAACCGCCTGGTGGCGGACGAGAAGGGCCACTATACCGTGGATTTCGACGACTTCCGTGAGAAGGCCAAGCAGGCCAAGCTGTTCTTCCTCTGCTCCCCCCAGAATCCTACCGGCCGCGTCTGGACGGAGGAGGAGCTGCGCAGGATGGGCGAGATCTGCAACGAGTACGGCGTCATGGTGCTGGCCGACGAGATCCACCACGATCTGATCCAGCCCGGATACAAACACATTGTGTATGCCTCCCTGGGCAAAGAGTTTGCCGACAACTGCGTAATCTGCACCTCCCTGAGCAAGACCTTCAACCTGGCTGGCCTGTGCTACGCCAGCATCATCATCCCCAACGACGAGGTGCGGGCCAAGTTCCAGAAGCAGATGGGCCTCCAGGCCTTCATGCACATCGAGCGCTTCGGCCCCGTGGCCCACGAGGCCGCCTACCGCCACGGCGCCGGGTGGCTGGAAGAGCTCATCCAGGTCATCAAGGGCAACTACGAGTATGTCCGCGACTTCTTCGCCCAGCACTTCCCCGGAGTTGTGGTCACCGAGCTGGAGGGCACCTACCTGGTCTGGTGCGACTTCCGCTGCTTCGGCATGAGCGACGCAGACATGAAGGTGTTCCTCACCGACGAGTGCATGCTCTACCTGGACAACGGCACCGACTTCGGCGCGGCCGGTTCCGGCTACCAGCGCATCAACGTCGCCTGCCCCCGCAAGACCCTGG
>OJSB01002035.1_pt1 | contig 11946 bp, 8 predicted proteins | sample 1599331 | NCBI WGS metagenome assembly OJSB01 (sample SAMN04168657, study PRJEB22393) | human gut metagenome | biome: human gut microbiome; feature: stool | host: Homo sapiens | collected 2014-03-20
ATGATAAACTATGTACTATTGAAAATATTGAAGTTGCTGATGATAATGCAAGAAATATGGCATTAATAAACATGATAAAAATAGACAATATGAAAATGAAGATTTAGTAGATAAACTATTTAATCTTAAATATAAAACTTCTAAATATAGTCTATATAAAATATATGAACCAAAAGAACGTATTATTTATAGATTACCTTATTATCCAGATAGGATTGCTCATCATACTATAATGAATGTTGTAAAAGATATTTGGACAAAAAGTTTTATTCATAATACATATAGTTGTATTGAAGGTAGAGGTATTCATCTTTGTGCAAGCAATCTTAAAAGAGATTTAAGAAAATATCCTAATAAAACTACATATTGTCTTAAATTAGATATTAAAAAATTCTATCCTAGTATTCCTCATGATGGTCTTAAAGAATGTATTAGAAAGAAAATTAAAGATAAAGATTTTCTAATTATTCTTGATGAAATTATTGATTCTACTGATAGTATTCGTAATACTTCTTCTAAATTAACTGGAAAAAATGGTATTTGAGTTCCTATTGGTAATTATCTATCTCAATATTTTGCTAATCTTTATCTTAGTGAACTTGACCATTTATGTAAAGAAGAACTTAAATGTAAGTTTTATTATCGTTATGCAGATGATATAGTTATATTAAGTAATGATAAAGATTTTCTTCATAAAGTTCTTATTTATATTAAGTTATATGTTAATACTATTGGATTAAAGGTTAAAGATAATTATCAAATATATCCTGTTGATAGTAGAGGAATAAATTTTGTTGGTTATGTATTTTATCATACTCATACTCTTATTAGAAAATCTATTAAATATAAAATTATAAGACTAGTAAATAGTTATTTAAATAGAGAAATTGATAAAAAAGAATTTAAAGTTAGAATGTGTGCTTATTATGGATGGCTTAAACACGCTAATGCTAAAAATCTTCTTTATAAAATTCAAAGTCTTACAGGTGTTAGATATTCTAATTGGAATGGCAAAAGAACTAATATTGCTAAATATTATGGTAAATACGTTAGAATAATTCAAGTTATTAATTATGCTAAGTATTTTAGAATTAATTTTATTAGAAATGGTAAAGCTTATTATGCTGATAGTAGAGATAAAACTCTATTTTATTCTATACATAGACTTAATCATTTTCCTATTAATTTTAAAATTACTAAATATGATTGGCGTATTTATGTTAAAAATAGAAAAGAAAATGTCAAACCTCAAACATAATATATTATGACTAAAGATAAACTTAAAGATGATATTATTAGAACTATATGTTGTTTAAATAGTGATATATCTAATAAAGATAGAGAACTTCTAATTAAATTGTTTAATTCTATTATAGATTATACTAATAATACTGAACTTGAACAAGAAATTGGTCAACTTCAACAAAAATATAATGAATTAACTGGAGATATTAATGAAATAGAAAAATTAGCTAATGATGTAAGAACTAAACATAATTCTTTATATACTGATGTTAATAATACTCTTAAACCTAAAATAAATAGTATTAATGATAGAGTAACTGCATTAGAAAACGCAAGTCAATCTTAACATGGCTAGTCTTAATCAATTAGTTAGTGAATTTGCTCATGCTGTTGGCAATCCTAATAGTATTCCTCTTAGACGTAATCTTCGATATGCTATTCTTCATGGTCGTAATGAACTAATTCGTAAAAGTTATGAAAATCATAAATATGTTGATAAAGGTTTGCAACAACGTATTCGTGTTTCTATTATTAATGTTCCTGATGGTGACCTATATAATAGTCAAACTCTTGGGCTTCTTGCAATTAAACGTACTAAACAAGAAGTTCCAAAGCCAGTTAGACTTATTAATAACTTACCTTTCCAATCAATTAGAACTACCGGACATACTGGGATAGAAATACCATTTGCAAAAGAAGCTAGTGCTAAGTTTTATCATTATCTTGCAGGTATGTGTAATCTTCCTGTTTATGATTATATTAATGGTTACATTTATTTCTTTAGTAATAATAAAGATTGGTTTCAAAATATAGGTTCTATTATTATTGAATCTCCATTTGAAATTCCTTATCTTGTTCCTGCCGAAACTGTTGAAAAAGCTAAAGATGTAAATTATGACCCTATTGATGATGAAGCTAAATACGATGATGATGAATTTCTTATTCCTGAAGATATGATTGGAGCTCTTAAAGAGATTGTATTTAAACGTAATCTTATTGAAGTTCCTCGTCAAACAAATGAAACTCCTATTGATAATTTTGTAACTAGATAAATTATGATTAAAGATATAGATATTAGTTATTATTATAAAAAGTTTATTGAAACTTCTAATGACGATATAGCAAAATATAATAAAGAACTTGAAGTTATAAATAAGATGAAAGCTGATTGTCGTGCTTATATTAAAAGTAAAAATCAAGTTATTAAAGATGATTTAAAAATTAATCTTAATGAATATGGGTTTCAATTTCTTAATGATAATGTTGAATTAATTAATAAGTTAGAGCAATTAATTAATAATCAACTTAGTTATACAGTTGGAGAAAGACGTATTGTTCTTCTCCAACTTTTGCGTTATTGTAACTTAGCTAAAAAAGCAAACGATTATATTATTGCTCTTAAACTTGCTACAAGACGTTCTGAATTAAGTTTTTCTGATTATAAAAAGTACATTCATAGGTATTATAGTTATGGTGTTCATAAATGTGTTCTTGAAGGCTACGCTTATCATTTTAAATATGAAATTGGTGATTTAGTTATTAATTTCTGGAGATATAGAGATAAACCTAGAGATACTTATGTTGATTGGAACGCTACTAGACTTAAAAAACAAGAAATTATTGATGCTGGTCTTAAACCTTATGATAAAGAAGAAGCAGAAATATATAAAATTCGTGGACTTAAGTATGATGGTATTCCTTATGTAGTTTATAAAACTAATAAAGAGTTTTATGAAATACAACTTATTAATAATGGAACTCATAGTTATAGTGCTATTAAATTCAAGTATGCTAATTATATTAATAGAGAACTTAGAGGTAAAGATGCTAAACAACTTAATTCTGAATGTAAAACTGTTGATGATATTTTTAATCTTAAATTAGGATTAAGAAGTAAACTTCTTGTTTATCTTGAACGAGAACCTAATGCTCCATTTAAATATATTAGAAATGTTAATCAACAAAAGTATGAACGTGGAGCACATAATAATGGTAATAAAACTAGATATAAAAACTAATATTATGGCAAATAATAAAACGATTACGATAGAACATATAATTGGTAAACTTGATAATGATTTCAATCCTGATGGAAGTGATTGGATTCCTAGAGTTCCTGCTTGGTGTGTTGATGCTATGAATGAACTTAAAGTTCTTCGTAAAGTTGATAAGAAAATGAAACTAACCGTCATTAATAAGATAGCTAAAAGTAAATGTTGTCTTATTGATGACGGTCTTAAAGTATATGATAGTAATGGTTGTGAAGTACCTAGAGCTGATACTAGTAAATATAGATGTTGTGATACTGAATCTGCTCCATCCTCTACGGGGGGTCAAGCGGAGGACGAAAGTCCGGAGCGTGCTACTAATAAAGACTATCTTGGTATGCCCGATGATTGTTGTCCTAATGGTTCTAGAACTAGAGAAGTTATTGATACTAGTAAAGTAGGATGTAATCCTGTTGTTTATACAGTTCATAATAATACTGAATGTCCAAGATGTCAGCATGAAGTTCATTCTCATTGTCAGACCCCCCGTGGAGGATATGATAAGTCAAATCATAATTATATTCTTATTGGAGGTAATACTATTGAACTTAATTTTAATGATACTTGTATAACAGTTGTTTATAAAGATATTGAAACTCAATATAGTGATAATTATCATTGTGAGATTCCTGTTATACCTGCTAACGGTAAATTAATTCAAGGTCTTACTTATTATTGTATGGCTCGTATGCTTATGAGAGGATATAAACATCCTGTGTTTAATCTTTCTGCTAGTCAATATGGAACTAATCCTTTCTATCTATGGGAAAGTATGAAGAAAGATATTAAGACTAGTATTCTATTAGATGAACAAAGTGATGATGATAGTGGTTGGAATGAGTTCTTTTATAACTTTACTTTTCCTAAATAATTATGAATATACAAAAGAAACTTAGTCTTAATAAACATCCGGGTGATTGTGTACCTTATTCATTAGTTGCTGCTAAAAATGTTAAAGTGAGTAATGATGATAGGATGATTGTTAATGAAGAAGGGCTTGAAGATTGTAAAGCAATTGCCAATTCTATTCATGAAGATGGTATTAATAATTTTAAAATAGTTGGTGTTATTCCAACTAGTACTGAACTTATTTTATTTATTGTTAATACTGATTCTAATGAATCTTATATTTATAGATATAATGAACAAGCTGATAATTGTTATAGAGTAAATAGTAATTGGAAGTATAATGGTGGTAAGATTAAAGGAACATATACTTATAATGTTAAAAATCATCTTATAGTAGCTATTGCTGAAAGTGATGCTTCTATTGATGTTCCTCTTAAAACTATTAATATTGATTTAGATTCTGACCGTCCTGATTCTGAAATGTCTATTATTCCACAAATAACTTTACCTACCATTAGTGGTTTAAATTATGTTAGTGGTGGAGCTTATAAAGGATTTTATTTTATATTTATTAGATATAAGATAGATAAAACTAATTATACTAAATGGTATAGTATTGGATTTCCTATTTTTAATGATGTTATAATTCCACAAGTTATTAATAAAGTTTGTTTTAGAAAAACTAATGTTTATGAACCGAAAGATGAATCAAACGGTTATTGTTATGGTAATACCGATTCATTTAGTGATTCTAAAGATATATGTAATCAAACTTTTGAAATAAATATTAGTGGAGGTCGTTCTGGTCTTTATCAACTTGGTTTTATTGTATGTAAAAAAGATAGTACTCAAGCGTTTAGAACAGATGATTTAAATAATAATATTTTTAAATTTAGTAGAGATATTCTTGTTGAATATAATGTTGCTGATTTAACTACTGACTATTATAATTATTATAATGTTGGTAATATCATTAATTATAAGAATAGAATATATATTGCTAATTATAATGAAAAAACTGATAACGATGATAGAACTTTAAATAATGATAAAACATTAGAAGAGGCTGTTAAAGATATTACTATTAAACTTCGTAATAAAGCTGTTAATGCTTATTATAATGATTATATCACTGTTAATGCAGTTAGTGAAAAAGGTCCTTATTTTAAAATGGCTAGTCTTCAAATTACTGGTACTGCTGATTGGCAAATTAAAGATATTAATAAAGTATTCAATAATAATCAATATCCTTTTCGTACTTTTAGAACTTTATTTAATGATACAGTTATACAAGGTATTGCAGCACATGAATATTTAAAAATTAATTATAATGCTAAAATAAAAGTAGGTAGTAGAAGTAGTCATAATCTTAAAGAATATCTTGCTTGTCATTGTTTTATTATTCCTACAAGTTATAAATATGAAAATAATCAATCTGTTTATACTTTACCTAGTACAGTTAAAATAGCTTGTTATGTTTATAATGGAATTGGATTTACAGAAGATGCTGTATTTACTAGTGGGCAAGTATTATTTGGAGATACTATATTTGATATTGATAATTGTAAAATGAGAATTACTCATTCTATTATTGAGCCTAGTTATGATTTTAATGAACGTAAGAAAAATGATACTCTTATTCCCGGAGAAGTATATAATTTCTTTATTCATTTTGTTGATAAATATGGTGATGCTAGTAGAGGATATAAATTGTCAAATAAAGATAAGTATATAAATAATATTGTTAATGATGGTTCTCATTGTACTATAATTACTTTTAATTGGAACAATCAAGGTAATGGTAATATTCCATATTGGGCAGTTATTAGTGGAGATATTCCAATATCTACTATTAGTTCTAATGTTAAAAGATATATTGCTAATCATAAAATTGTAGTTTATACTGCTGAACCAATAAATAATCCTACTACTAATATATTACTTAATAGTTCTGGTGAACTTGAAGCTACTAATAAAGATGAACTATATACTCTTATATCTAATTACTTTATTGATTATCAAGATAAAGATAAATATAATGATTTATATGTTTATCAAGTTATAAATAGTGGTAGTTATACTCCTTGTAGTAATCAAGTAATAGGTGCTATTGGTGTTGATAATGAAGCTAAATTTGGTTATTACGAAAATATTAATGGTGATGAACTATTTAGAATACCTGATTTAATATTTGATGCTGAAGCTATTGGTGGTGAACATACTAGAGGTTTTATATATAATATGAATAATACTTTTAATAAGTTTTATATTCGTGCTAATATTGATACTACTTTATGGAATCAAATTAAAGAATTAGGTTATGTTGGATGGTTTATTAGTTATGAAAAAGTTGAACCTATCACTAGATATACTGGATTATTAACTAGAAAAGATTATTGTAATATAGCTAGTAATGTTACTTGGCAAGATGGTAGTTGGGGTACTAAACCTGGTTTTGTAGCTAATAATTTTACTAGTGATAAATGTTATCTATATAGTGGTCGATTTGATATTGATGATAGTATTAAATATGATTTTAATATTATTCGTATTGATGGTAAATGTAAATTTGAACCTTATAAAGAGAAACATGATGTAGTTGATATGGTAGTTAATACTACCTATCCTTATAGTTACAATATGCAAGTTATAGGTGTAATTAGTAGAAATGAATATAAACCTATTAATAATTATAAACTAGTAGTTGCTGATAGTGTTACTGATAGTAGAGCTGGAAAAGGAACTGCTCTTGAAATGGACGATTATAAGGAATTACTACTTGATGCTGAAACTATGTTTCTCGCAACAGTTCTTAATTGTACTAAAAATATTTATACTAGCAAAGAAAAAGAACTTGTAAGACTTAATGACGTTTGTTATAATGGTGGAACTTATTCTATTGAACATGGATATAATGGTAGAATGACTTATGATGGTGTTCTTATTTATAATGATAATGGAGTTATAATGAACGAAGGCAATTATAAATTATATACTCCTACTAATTATCAATATTATTATAGTGGTGATGAACCATGTTGGTTTGATATTCCATTTAATGTTTATGTTCAATTTCCTTTATATAGTGATAAGTTCTTTGAAAGTAAACGTTTTAATAATGAACCTAGTAAGATAGCTTTTAGTATTAAAGAAGACACTGATAAAAAAAGTGTTGCTTTTGGTACATTTGTAGAACCTAAAAATAGTGTTGATTTATTTAAAGACCCTATTGGAAATGTTGACCAATATGTTCCTAAATTGTTAACTCAATATCGTAATGATATTATTAATATTACTCGTTTTGATAAAACTATAAGACGTAGTAATGTTATTCAAGATGAAAGTGAAGTTAATGCTTGGCGAATATTTCCTATTGAAAGTTATAAAAATATTACTGAAAATAAAGGAAGTATAACTAATTTAGTTGGAATTGGATATTATCTTTTAGTTCATACTCAACATAGTATGTTTATGTTTGATATAAGTGCTGCACTTAAAACTAGAGATGAAAATGTTCAATTATATCAGCCTGATGCTTTTGAAGTTGATTATAAAGAAGTCTTTACTAGTGATAAAGGTTATGGTGGACTGCAAGATGATTTAGCATATATAGTTGGAGAATTTGGTTATATTTTTTATAACGATGATTTTCATAAACTTTATCAATTTGATGATGGTCAACTTAAAATAATGGATGAAGATATTAAATTATGGCTAGATAAATATCATCCTAATAAAGTTAGATTTGCTCATGATAAATTTAATAATCGTATTCTAATTAAATTTGATTATACTTATGATAATATTAATCCTAATACTAAAGAATCTATTATAGAATCACATAATGAAGTTATTAGTTTTAATTATAAAATAGGTAGTTTTATTAGTTTACATGATTATTATTTTAATAATGCTTGGTCTACTAAAACTAAATGTTATTTTCAAACTGAACATAACGATGATAGACTTAACTGTCCTCTTCATATATTTACTAATGAATATAATTATGGTAGATTTAATACTCACATGGGTGATGATAGTAGAAGTCTATATCTAGTATCTAAACAAGAAGTTGGTGATGAACCTATATTAGTTCATAATAGTTATATTGATATTATGGTTAATGAATCTTATGAACTTATTAAATTTCTTGAATTTATTAAATATAAAGTGCGTAAGATATATATTCCTATTTATAGTGATAATATTAATAATCCTGTTGATTTAAGAGAACATCCTTATGCTGGAGATATACTTCGTATATTTAATGAAGATAATGATACTGATGATATAGATATTAATATTGATAAACTTAATGAATTTAATAAGTATAAAAAACCTTGGTATGAACTTACTCAATATAACTTTAATTATTTCCGTAATGCAATTAAAGAACATCCTAATACAGTAAGTGATAAACTTCGTAGAGTATATGGTAATTATTTTGTAGTTCGTTTCATATTTAATAATTCAGATAATAAGCGCATTGAATTTGAAAGTCTTGAATGTGCTCAAACTCAATTTAGAAAATTATGATACAGTATAGAGATAGACAAAGACAAAAAGCTTTTATTGGTGCTATTATTGGTGCAGCTGCTAGTATTGCTGGTGGTATAATTAAAGGCAATAAACAAAAGAAAGAGATCGGAAGAGCGTCGTGTAGGGAAAGAGTGTAGATCTCGGTGGTCGCCGTATCATTAAAAAAAAAAAATGCTCAAGCTCTAACTAGTGCTTATGCTAATCAAGATTATGTTGGTCAATATAATGATAAGCTTACTCTTAAATGTGGTGGTAGAGTTCGACGTAAAGCTAATTTTGGTACTGAATTTGCTGATGCTCTTCCCGGTTTAGGTAGTCTTACTAGTTCTATTACAGGAGTTCAAGGACTTGGTGAATTAGGTACTGCAATAGGTCAAGGTATTTCTGCTAATCAACAAATTAATGAAAATAAACGTATTGCTCAAGAAGCTGAACAGCGTAAACAACTTCAAGCTGGTCAACAGCAACTTAATATTACTTCTGATAAAATGACTAATCCAATGACTATGTATCAACGTTCTAGTTTTATTAATAAATATAAATGTGGTGGACGTAGAAAAGCATGGATTGGTGCTGCTATTGGTGCTGCTGGAAGTTTAATTGGTGGTATGTTTGGCAGTAAAGGACAACAACCAATTCAAGTTAAACAAGCTGACCAAGCTAGTTATAGTGCTCCTAAAACTGGTCTTGAACGTCCTGAATGGATTACTAATGGTACTGTTCAACAACCTGTTATGCCTCAATCAGTATATCGAGATAGGCTTAAAACATATCGCTGTGGCGGTCTTAGACGCTAATCTTTTGCTCTCTGTTGAATTATTATATATAGGTATGAACTATTAATCGACTGATATGCTATCGTTCAGCAGAGAGCCTTAAAATCAATCAAATGACAATTTCTCATTATATTATATAAAATGCCTAGAAAAGATAAAGTTATTCATATAAGTAATTTACCTAGTACATTTAGAGGTAATGTTACTCGTAATGGAAGATTTATTCAAAATGGTATTCCTCCACTTGGTGGAGCTTATGATAAAGTTGCTAAATCTACTGGTTTAATAAGACTTGGTAATGAATTTCTCTATAATGGTATAAACAATTTAGTATCTAAAGATAATAGAGAAAAATTAATGAATAATACTGCTGGTAGACTTATTAATTATGTTAAAGATTTTAATAAAGAATCTTTTCCTAGTGATGATGAACTTGGACCAACATTTCCATTTAATATTATTCAAACTCCTAGAAGTAATGGAAGAAATCTTCCTCAAAAACAATATGCTGTTGGTGGTAAAATACCAAATGTAGTTGCTGGTGGTATTGCTCAACCTCTTGGTAATAATTTCTTTTATATGAATGGAAGAAAACATAGTCAAGGTGGTATTGATATTGGTCCTAGTGATAAAACTGGTATTGAAGTAGAAGGTGGTGAAGTAGTTGAAACTAATGGAAATGAACTTAAAGTTTATTCTGCACAACCTATTCTTAACGGTGCTAGTCCTGCTCAATTAGTTATGGGTGGAGCTAATTCTAATAAAGTATTTAAAGCTCAAGAAGATTTTAAAGATAGAAATAGAATTAATGATGATGGAACTAAATATAAAGAAGGTGGTAAAATTTATCAAGCACCTGATGAATATAAAAGACAAATCGCTGAAAGTGGTTCGATAATTATTGGTGGTTATCCTACAATAGCTGGTAATAGAAATTATAAATTTATTAAAGGTCTAACTAAAGCTTCTAGAATAGGTAGAACTGTTACTAATTTTATTAATTTAGGTAGACAAAAGATTTATGATTTAGCTAATAAAATTGATAATACTTGGATTAATCAAGGAATTAAAGAAGTTTATAGAACAACTATTGGTAAACATGGTAGTAATCTTCCTAGAACTATTGATTATATAAATAAAAATAATATAAATGAAAATAAAAAAGCTATGGGTGGATTAAGTAGAGATAAAGATTATGGTTCTAAAAAGAAACCTTATCCTAGTGTAGCTAAAAAAGATTTTGCTGGTGGACATAGAAGTTATCCTATTCCTACAAAAGCAGATGCTGTTGATGCTTTAAGATTAGCTGGATTACATGGTAGAAATGATGTTAAAGCTAAAGTTTATAATAAATATCCAGAACTTAGAAAGAAAGGTAATGTTGGATTAGTTGTTAGTATTAATGGTAATTTTAAGAATGGATTAATTCATTCTCCATCCTCTACGGGGGGTCTACGCGATAAATTTGCTGTTGGCGGAAAACGTATTAATCGTCATGGAAGAACTTGGGAATATGATGAAAAAATTGGAGCTTATGTTCCTATAACTAATAGAACTATTAATAGAACTTCTGCTTATCCTATTAATAAATCTGCTAGAGGTGAAACTATTGTTGGCAGTGATTATACTTTTAGAAATGGAAGATGGTCTAAAAATAATAATGCAAATACTAATACTAATAAATCTAATATTGATAATGGTAATCGTCGTCCTCAATATTATGCAGAACGCAGACTTCCTTTATTTGAAGATGGTGCTGGTATTACTAGTGGTTTAGTTAGAGCTGGTTGGAGTCATGGAAATAACAAAGGTATTAGTACAAATAATACTAATATTCCAAGTTTATCTGAAACTAAATCTAACGGGAAGACCCCCCGTAGAGGACGAAGTAAGTCAAGTCAATCAACTCAATCTATTCCTACTAAAACACCTCCTATTACTGTTTATAATCGTAATCTACCTAAAGTAGAAGCTAGTATTCCTACTACTTTACCTGTTTCTACTAATATTCCTGCTAAAGGAACTACATCTTTTGATGGTAAAGGTCAAGGTAAATTTAAAAATCTTACTACTGCTGATTGGATTGGACTAGGCAGTAATGTAGCTGGTAGTTTAGCTAGCTATTTTGCTAGTAGAAGAGCTATTAATAAAATGAGAGGCCCAGGTCAACCTACTCTTATTAGTGCTAATAAACTTAAAACTAAATATAATATTAATCCTCAACTTGATAGAATTAGAGAAGATAAATTTGAGGCTTATCGTGATATTGATTCTAATACTGCTAGTAGTCGTGTAAGTTTAGCTCGTAAACAACGAGTTCGTAATGCTGCTGGCCAAGCTGCTAATGAACTTTATGGTAATAAAGAAAATATAGAAACTAATCTTATTAATCAAGATAGACGTAATCAACAAAGTGTTCGTCAATTTAATGCTCAACAATACAATCAATATATAGATAGAAAAGCAGCATTTGATAATGGTATTAGAGA
>OJSB01002042.1_pt1 | contig 11886 bp, 8 predicted proteins | sample 1599331 | NCBI WGS metagenome assembly OJSB01 (sample SAMN04168657, study PRJEB22393) | human gut metagenome | biome: human gut microbiome; feature: stool | host: Homo sapiens | collected 2014-03-20
CGATCCCGGGAACGATGGAACTGGTTCCTGGCCAAGATTCCGGAACAGGCCCAGATCCAGATACTCCGCGGCCACAACCATGGCGAAGATTCCTGGACGTGCCGCAAGTGGCTCGACCACATGCTGGACTGGATCAAGGAGAACAAGCCGCCTGCCGTCTATGATGCCGTCATCGACAAGATTCATATGATTGAAGACAAGCCGATTGAAGAACTAGAAAAACAGGCTGCCCGCAACATTTCGCCGGAAGAGTTGGAAAAACTCCAGCGTGCCGGTTATTTTCAATGTATCGAGGCGCCGAACAAAAGTGAATGAAAGCAGGTGAGGGAATGACCTTTCTATTACGCATGATAACAGCTGCTGTCTTATTCTTTTCCCTGGCAGCTGCCGCACCGGCTGCTGTCGTGCAGGCCGATTCCGTCCGCGTCCTGCCTATTTCCGGTGACATCGACGGCAGCCAGGCCGCCTTTATCCAGCGCGGCCTGCGCCAGGCCGCCGAAGAAGGCGATACGGCCGTCGTCATTACCATCAATACCCTGGGCGGCCGCGTCGACAGCGCCTTGAAGATCCGCGACATGCTCATGGCATCCGACGTGCCGACTATTGCCTATGTCACGTCGCGGGCCTGGTCGGCCGGGGCCCTCATCGCCCTGTCGTGCCGCCATATCATCATGGCGCCGGGCAGCAGCATCGGCGCTGCCGAACCGATTCCCAATACGGAGAAGAACATTGCCGCCCTGAAAGCCGAGTTCAGCGCGACGGCGGCCCAGAATGGCCATAATCCCGGCGTCGCCGAAGCCATGGTCGACAAGTCCCAGGGCTATCCCGACTATGCCGAACCGGGGAAGATACTGGCCTTATCCGACGGCCAGGCCAGGGAACTCAACGTGTCCGACGGCTCGGCCGATACGTTGTCCGAAGCCCTGGCCCTGTACAGCTTGGGCGATGCCCGCCTGACCTATGTCGACAAGGACTGGCGTGATGACGCCGTCGGCATCTTGCAGAATCCCTATGTCCGCACGGTCTTCGTCGCCCTGATCATCGCCGCCTTGCTGGCAGAAATCAAGATGGCCGGCATCGGCGCCGGTATTGCTACGGCCTTCGTCTTCGGCGGCCTGCTGCTCCTGTCGGGCAACGAGTCCCTGGCCGACGGCCTGAAAATCGTCGCCGCCTTCCTGGTTAGTCTGCTCTGCATCGGCCTGGAACTGGCGTCGCCTGGCGTCGGCATCTTTGGCCTGGCCGGCGTCGTCCTCTTGTTCGGCAGCCTGTTCTTCATGCTGGGAGCCACGTATGAGGCCGTCTACATCCTGGCCGGCGGGACGGTCCTGGCCATCATATTGTTCTATATCGTCGGCAAGCATTTGCCCAAGAGCCGGCTTTTTGAAAAATTGACCCTCAAGAACCGTTCGACGAAAGAAAAGGGATATACGGCCCAGGCCGATTACAGCAAATATCTCTATGAACGGGGCAAGACCATTACCATTCTGCGTCCGTCCGGGACGATCCGCATCGGCAAAGAGCGCGTCGATGCCACGGCCAACGGCACGTTCATCGGCCGCGACGTCATCGTCCGCGTGGTCAAAGTCGAAGGCAGCCGCGTCGTCGTCGAACCGGAACCGGAACGCCATCCCAAACCCTGAGAAGGAGGTATCTTATGTCTATCGTATCCTTTTTGGCAGTGCCTGTCATCATCATCGTGGCCGCTGTCATCATCGTATCCCTGTTCCTGCACTTCGTGCCCATCGGTTTGTGGATTTCGGCCATGGCCGCCGGCGTATCCGTCGGCATCGTCAACCTCATCGGCATGCGCCTGCGCCGGGTCATCCCGTCGAAGATCATCCTGCCCCTGGTCAAGGCCAACAAGGCCGGCCTCGATGTCAACGTCAACCAGCTGGAAGCCCATTACCTGGCCGGCGGCGACGTCGACCGCGTCGTCGATGCCCTCATTGCCGCCCATCGGGCGACGATGTCCCTGACCTTTGAACGGGCCTGCGCCATCGACCTGGCTGGCCGCGACGTCCTGGAAGCCGTCCAGATGAGCGTCAATCCCAAGGTCATCGAAACGCCGTTCATCTCGGCTGTCGCCCAGAACGGCATCGAACTGAAAGTCCGGGCCCGGGTCACGGTCCGCGCCAACATCGACCGCCTCGTCGGCGGTGCCGGTGAAGCGACGGTCATCGCCCGCGTCGGCGAAGGCATCGTCACCAGTGTCGGCTCGGCACGGGACCATTCGCTGGTCCTGGAAAACCCTGATGAAATCAGTAAGACCGTCCTCAGCAAGGGCCTCGACGCCGGGACGGCCTTTGAAATCTTGTCCATCGATATTGCCGACGTCGACGTAGGCCGCAATATCGGCGCCCGCCTGCAGACGGACCAGGCCGAAGCGGACAAGCAGATCGCCCAGGCCAAGGCCGAAGAACGGCGGGCCATGGCTGTGGCCAAAGAGCAGGAAATGCAGGCCTATACCCAGGAAATGCAGGCCAAAGTCGTCGAAGCCCAGGCCGAAGTCCCGTTGGCTCTGGCCCAGGCCCTGCGCGAAGGCAAGTTAGGCGTCATGGACTATTATAATATGAAGAATATCATGGCCGACACGGACATGCGCGCCGCTGTCGCCCAGGCCGGCGTCCCCAAGACCCAGTCGGTCCCGACGGGGCAGGACAGTCACCACGACGACCGCGGTCCGGCAGGCCATAGTGAAAAGTAGGTGAGCCTTATGGATATGTTATGGCTCATCGTGGCCTTCGCTCTCATGGCGATCCTGCCGGACCTGCTGCGGCGTCGCCGCCGCTATCCCAGGCGGAAAGGGCCGATTCCCGTGCCGCCGCGGCGTAAACCCGCACCGGCCAAGGCGCCGGCTCCGGCTGAAACCGGGGAAGATGCGGCTGGGAACGAGATTTCCGCACAGGAAACGACAGTTCCGGCACAGCCGCCCATCGTGCCGGCTGCCGTGCCGGCCCGTCCGGCTATAGCTCCCGTATCGGTGCCGCACCGCGTCCGGCCCGCGGCCTGGAGCCAGCTGACGCCGCAGGCGCGGGAGCTCTACGCCGGCTTCGTCTGGTCGGAGATATGGCAGGAACCGCTGGCTTACCGCCGGCGATTAATTAAAAAATAGAGAGGATTTATGGAAATGATTCAAGAAAAACAAGTAGGTATCAAGGGTATCCCCGGTCTGGTCATTACGTCCGGTGAAAAAGCGAAAGGCGTCGTTCTGTTCTATCATGGCTGGTCGTCGCAGATAGAATTCCAGGCCGTCCGCGGCCGCATCCTGGCTTCCTATGGCTACGACGTCGTCATTCCCGACTCTGTCAACCATGGCCACCGCGGCACGCTGGACTATGAATCGAAAGTCGTATACCCCGATTTCTGGCAGACCATCTTCCAGAACCTGACGGAAGTACCGGTCATGCTGGAATATATCCAGGAAAACTGGCCTGATACGCCCATCGCTGTCATGGGCCATTCCATGGGCGGCTTCACGGCCTTAGGGGCTGTGAGCCTTTTCAGGGAATTCAAGACGGCTGTCGTCATGAACGGCTCCGGCTGGTGGGATGAATCGGACCGCCGCTTCCGGGCAGCCCTGCACATCGAAAAGCCGCGGGCCTACCGTTTCATACAGATGCAGTTCGCCGCCATGGATCCCTATACGCATATGGACCGCCTCAGCGGCCGGTCCCTCTTGTCCCTCCGCGGCGGTGCCGATGATGTCGTCGACGGGGCTGCCCAGGAACTCTATCTGGAAAAACTGGCCCAGCGCGATGACGTCAAGACCCAGTCCATCGTCTACGATGACCTGGGCCACTTCGTCACGACCAACATGATGGGCGATGCCGTCAACTGGCTCCAGGCAGAACTCCATTAAAGAAAAACTGAGGTTTGCTTAAAAATAATAAGAGGTAAAACCTTTTTCTGTGGAAAATATTAAAATAATTATCGACATACACTTTACAAATTTAAAAATACGAGTATAATGTATGTATAAACAGAAACCGCAAGGGCGCGGAAACGTAAGAATCAGTCATCTTTATGATAGAAATGATTCGTTTTCCACCTTGGCGGTTTTTATGTTTTTATAGTTATCATTTATAATCAGGGGATGTATAACAGGGGGGATAGGTATGTCAAAGAATATTTTCCGAACGAAAAGCATCAACCAGTTCCTGTCGGAAACGAGAAACAGGACGGCGGCATGAACCGCGTCCTGGGGACTTTCGGCCTGACCATGCTGGGCATCGGCTGTATCGTCGGCACAGGGATCTTCGTCCTGACCGGCATTGCCGCCGCCAATTACTCCGGCCCGGCCCTGGTCATTTCCTTCATCATCGCCGCACTGGCCTGCGGCTGTGCTGCACTTTGCTATTCTGAATTCGCCGCCATGATTCCCGTAGCCGGCAGCGCCTATACGTACGGCTACGTAGCCTTAGGCGAATTTTGGGCCTGGGTCATCGGCTGGGATTTGATTTTGGAATACACCCTGGCCTTGAGCGCCGTGTCCATCGGCTGGTCCGGCTATTTCGGCAATATCCTGACCAATCTGGGATTGGCTCTGCCGAAAGAATTCATTACGGCGCCGGAAGAAGGGGGCCTCATCAATCTGCCGGCTATGGCCATCATCTGGATCATCACCTTGATCAACATGAAGGGCATCACCCAGAGCTCCCTGGTCAATGACATCATCGTCGTCATCAAGCTGGCTGTCGTCGGCCTGTTCATCGCCCTCGGCATCAGCCACGTCGAACCGGCCAACTGGACGCCGTTCATGCCTTATGGCTGGTCCGGTGTCTTCACAGGCGCTTCGGTCATCTTCTTTGCTTACATCGGCTTCGACGCCGTCTCGACGGCTGCTGAAGAAGTCAAGAACCCGCAGAAAGATTTGCCTCGGGGCATCATCTTATCGCTCATCATCTGCACGATTCTCTACATTGCCGTATCGGGCATCCTGACCGGCATGGTCCCGTACTTACAGTTCAAGACGACGGCCGCTCCTGTTGCCTATGCACTGCAGCTCGTCGGCTATCATTGGGGTGCCGCTGCCGTCTCCGTCGGCGCTATCTGCGGCCTCACATCGGTCCTTCTGGTCATGAGCCTCGGCCAGAGCCGTATCCTCTTCGTCATGTCCCGCGACGGCCTGCTGCCGCGCTTCTTCGGTCACATCAATAAGACGACCAAGACGCCGGTCCGCAGCTCCTTGTTGGTCGCCATCGTGTCGTCCATCCTGGCCGGCCTCGTACCTATCGGCATCGTCGCTGAAATGGTCAACATCGGCACGCTGGCAGCCTTCATCATCGTATCGGCATCGGTCATCGTCCTCCGCAAAAAAGCGCCGGACCGCGTTCGCCCGTTCCGCTGCCCCTGCGTACCGCTGGTACCGATCCTGTCGATCCTCTTCTGCGGTATCCTGGTCATCATGCTGCCGACAGTCACGCAGATCCGCTTCATCGTATGGCTGGCCATCGGCCTGGTCATCTACTTCGGCTATGGCTATAAGCACAGCATCATCACCAAAGCCCAGAAAGGCACGCTGAACGCAGCCCCTGCGGCCGCTGCTGATGAAACAGCCAGAGTACCTTCGGTCCACGAAGGCGCTCACTCCACTATTGAACACTGACGCATTCTATATATCGACAAAAAAAGACCCGCCCTCTCCCCTGGCCGGGTCTTTTTCTTGCCGTCAGCTGCCAGCCGCCCGCCCTTTGGGCGTCCCCTACGCACAAGGCCGCCGGCCGTGTGTCTTTTGCGGCCTGCCATCTGCGGACTGCGGCCTGCGCTCATTTCCATCGCCTGCATGCGATTTCGTAGGGGCCGTCCCAAAGGGCAGCCCGTTTCAGGATAGGTGTGGTTTCCCCAGCTAGCCCGCCAGGTACCGACCAGCGGGAGGGGAAGGGGGCCAGAACGGACAGCCGTGGCTGGCGGCCCGCAGGCTTCTTGTTAAAAAGCAACCTCTCAGTCAGCTGCGCTGACAGCTCCCCTAGCAGGGGAGCCGGGCCACGAGCCACTAGCCACGAGCCACTAACCCCTAATCTCTCGCCAGCAGCCGTTCTTTCATTTCCAGGTAGCGTGTCGTGTAGTACGGTGCCAGCTGGGCTTCGCGCAGGTCGCTGCCGAAGGGGCGGCGGCTGATGGAGAGGATAGGCGGGCTCTGGATGCGCTTGGCGACGGCGAAGCCGGCGATGAGGCGCCACCACCGTTCCAGGTCGTCGATGAAGGCTTTTGCCGTCGGGAAGAGCTGATGGACATCGACGCTGCAGCCGATGTTCTTTTCCAGGGTGCCGTTGATGTACCATTCGAGGATGGTTTCCGGCGTGGCCCGCTGCCAGCGTTCGACGAAGGCGGCGAAGAGGTAGTCGTGATAGGGGTAGATGATCGGGTCGCCCTGGCCCTTGGTGATATCCTGCTTGTCCGACAGTTCGGCGCTGGGGACGATGTCGATGCTGCCCTGGGGCACGACTTCGCGCTGGAAGACCTGGTCATTGAGGTAGCGGGCCAGGTCGTAGACCTGATGCTTCCACAGGTCCGCCGTAGCCGCCAGGTAGCCGGCGCTGTCGCCGTAGAGGGTGGCGTAGCCGACGGACAGTTCGGCCTTGTTGGCATTGCACGTGAAGACGCCGCCAAAGGCTGCCGCCGCTGCGGCCAGGATACGGCTCGACCGGTCGCGGGCCTGGATGTTTTCTTCAATGAAACTGGTCAGTTCCAGATGACCCTTGTCCTGGCCTTTCTGGCTGAGCCCGGCTCCTTCGAACTGGTGCCGCGTCAGTTCCAGGCTGTCCTGGACGGGGACGACCGTGTACAGGCAGCCGATGTTGTCGGCCAGTTCTTTGGCCAGGCTCTTGGTCATGTCCGAGTTGTAGCAGCTGGGCATGTTGACCAGCAGGATGTTTTCCGGCGGCAGTACCGTCGCATAGAGGGCGGCGTTGACGGCCGAGTCGATGCCGCCGGAGACGCCGAGGACGACTTTATGGACGCCGATGGCATCCATGAAGGATTTCAGGCCGTAGTGCAGGCTGGCGTAGATGTCTTCGATGGGAGACTTTTCCGGCTGCAAGTGCGAAGGCGAGACGAAACGCTGGGCCTTTTCATCGAAGTCGACGATGACCATTTCTTCCGTAAAAGGCGTACATTCGACGTGCTGCGAACCGTCTTTCTGGTACGTGCTGCTGGCGCCGTCGAAGGTGTAGATGTTCTTGCCGTTGTTCTGGATACCCGTGCAGTTGACGTAGATGGCCGGGCAGTGGACCTTGTCGATGGCCTGGCCGAAGAGGCGGTGACGCCGCTGGGTCTTGCCCAGGGTGAAGGGCGAGTTGGAAATGTTGATGAACATGTCGATGTCGTACATTTTCCCTAAATAGCTCATGGGCTTGAAAGGATAGTTTTCATCCCAGCTGTCTTCGCAGATGAGCGGCCCCATGCGGAACTTGCGGCCGTCGTCGAAGGGAATCTGGACGGGCGACAGGAAGTCCTCCGGGAAGGCATGGCGTTCCTGGGCGACTTCGATGAGCGACGTGAAGTAGCGGATGTCGCTGAATTCGCGGTAGTTGGGCAGGAGCGTCTTGATGTAGAAGGGGTAGGGCGAGCGGGCCGGCGAAATCCAGCGGCCGTTGTAAGCGATGAACATGGCGTTGTACTTCCGCGTCCGGCCGTCGAGGTTGACCCGGTCCGTCTCTTTGGCGACGTTGCCGAAGATGATGGCCATGCCGTCGGACAGGGCCTTGATTTCTTCACCGAAGCGGACGCAGTCGTCGATGTAGTCGGGCTGGTCCCAAATATCACCGATGAGATAGCCTGGAATAGCGAGCTCCGGGAAGACGATGAGGTCGCAGCCGGCTGCTTTGGCCTTGGCGATACATTCTTTCATGACGGCCGTGTTCTGCCGTGGATTGCCAGGGTGGACATTTGTCTGGGCAAGTGCTATTTTAAACAAGGAAAAGCCTCCTTTTCGTAGGGGAAAAACTATATACTATCTCATCTTATCATAAAAAGGGGCAGGCGAAAAGGCTGTCCCCGGCCAGGGGCGGAAAAGACATGACAGAACGCCGTCCTTGCGGTATACTTAATACATATAAAAATTTAAAGAGAGGCTTTCATGAAAACACTGCTTACCATCTTGAATTCCAAATTCATCCAATCGTCCCTGGCCCTGCGCTGCCTGTCGACGGCGTGTGACCACCAGGGCGTCGCCGTGTCCGTAGCCGAATATACGATCAATCAGAACAGCTATGACATCCTGCGCCACATCGCCTCGTTCGAGGCCGACGTCATCGGCTTTTCCTGCTATATCTGGAATATCGAAATGACCTGTCATCTCATCGACCTGGTGAAACAGGTCTTTCCCCAGACCAAGGTCTTCGTCGGCGGCCCGGAAGTATCCTATACGGCCCGGCAGATACTGGAAGATTATGAGCATATTGATTACGTCCTCCAAGGTGAAGGGGAAGAGATGGTACCGGCTTTCCTGAAATCCCTGGCAGCCGGCCGCGATGGGACAGAAGTCCCCGGCGTCCTCGGCCGCGTCAGCGGCGTCATCCAGGGCGACGAGACCTTCCAGGAAGTAGAAGACCTGGACAGCCTGCCTTTTCCTTACGAGCATCAGGACTTCCGCGAACTGGACCACCGCATCATGTATTATGAAAGCTCCCGGGGCTGTCCTTTCCACTGCCAGTACTGTCTGTCGGGCATGAACGACCGCGTCCGCTTCCGCTCGGTCCCGCTGGTCCTGAAGGAACTGCAGGCTTTCGTCGATGCCGGCGTCCATCAGGTCAAATTCGTCGACCGCACTTTCAACTGCAGCCCGGCCCATCACCGGCCGCTCATAGCGTACATGATTGCCGTCGATAAGCCCATCAATTTCCACCTGGAAATCGAGCCCGGCGTCCTTACCGATGACGACATCGACCTCCTGGCCCAGGCACCGAAAGGACGGATCCAGCTGGAAATGGGCATCCAGACGACGTATGAGCCGACGCTCCAGGCCATCCACCGTCATAATGACTGGCCGCGCATTACGCATATCATGGAACGCCTTGTCGCCTTGGGGACGATGCATCTCCATTTAGACCTCATCGTCGGCCTGCCTTATGAAGACTACGGCCATCTGCGCCAGTCCTTCAACGATATCTATGCCCTGCACCCCCATAAATTGCAGATCGGTTTCTTGAAGCTCCTCAAGGGCTCCGGCATCCGCCGCGACTATCCTGACGATTACCGGCACGACCCGCAGGGGCCCTATGAAGTCCTGGCGACGACGTGGCTGCCTTATGAAAAAGTCGCCTATATGAAGGTCCTGGAAGACGTCTTCGAGCGGACTTATAATTCCGGGAAATTCACTTATTTCTTCAACTGGCTCGGCCGCCGCTATGCTCCGGATTATATGAAACTCTACGAGGCCTTGACAGACGAGTGGCTCGTCCTGCATAATGACCAAAAGGCCCTGTCCGATGAGTCCTTGTGTCATTTCCTCTGCCACTGCATCGAAGATATCCTGCCCCTGACAGAAGACCAGCAGCGCTTGGCCAAAGACCTGCTGGCCCTGGATATGCTGACCTTTTTCCGCTTCCGTCTCCATCCCGATTTCCTCGGCTGGTGCGAAGCGCCGCGCAGCCAGACCGACGCCATCTTCCGCGACGAAGCCTGGCTCCGCCAATTTGCCAGGGACTATCATTTCACCAACTGGCGCGACATCAAGATGCGCTATCGCATCTGGCCTGCCAGCCCGGCCCTGAAAGGGGAACTGCGCCGCTACGGGCCCGTCCCGGAAGGCGCGGCCTATATGCTGGCTGAAAAAAAGAAAGACCGGGCCGAATGGTGCGCCATCCCGGTCAAAGGAGAACCATCGTGAACGAACGTTACCGCGTCTACTCGACGTATTTAAAAGAAACATATGGCGAAAAAGTCTATAAACTGCCTATCAGCATCCCCGATACCTGTCCCAACCGCGACGGGACCCTGGGCGTCCGGGGCTGTGCCTTCTGCGGTTCCATCGGCGCCGGCTACGAGAACCTGCCGGCGACGGTGACCATTGGCCAGCAGATCGAGCAGAACATGGCTCACATCAAGCCCAAGTACAAGGCCAATAAATTCATCGCCTATTTCCAGAATTTCACCAATACCTACCTGCCGCCAGAGCGTTTCCGGGATTACCTCGCCGCCGCCTGCCAGCCCGATATCGTGGCCCTGGCCGTAGCGACCCGGCCGGACTGTCTCAACGAGACCTATCTCGATATCATGGCTGACGTCAAAGAAAGGTACGGCGTCGATATCCTCGTCGAACTGGGCCTGCAGACGGTCAACTATAAGACCTTGGCCAAGATCAACCGCGGCCATACCGTTGCCGAATACATCGACGCCATGGTCATGCTCCGGGAGTATCCTTTCCGGACCTGTACGCATGTCATCCTCGACCTGCCCTGGGACACCATGGAAGACACCGTCGAGACAGCCAAGATCATTGCCGCCCTCGGCTCTGACGAAGTCAAGCTCCACGCCCTGTACATCATTAAGAACACGGCCATGGCCGAATGGTATGCCCAGGGAAAGATCAAGCTCTGGACCTGCGAAGAGTACGTCCGCCGCGTCGTGGCCTTCCTCGAATACAGCCGGCCCGATACGGTCTTCCAGCGTCTCATCGGCCGGGCGCCGAAAGAAGCGACGGACTTCGCCAACTGGGGCATGGGATGGTGGCGCATCCGCGATATGATCGATGAAGAACTGGAAAAACGCGGCACCTGCCAGGGAGCCCGCTGTGACTACCTGCACGGCAAGGCCGTCCGTAAATTCATGAAATAAAGGAGTATCTCACTTTGGTAGAAAAGAAACTGCAATTTTCCGATTTGCGTGAAGCCCGGGCCGTCCTGGGCATGAAAGACGAATTCCTCAAGACGATGCAGCGCGAATTCCCGGACTGCCGCATTGCCGTCCGCGGCGATACGGCCATGATCGTCGGCAGCGAAGAGGATGTGGCCTATGTGACCGAAGTCTTCCGCGTCCTGCGCTACTTGTTCCGGGAAAATACCTATCTGACGACGCAGCACGTCCGCTATTCGGCCAGACTCATCAAAGAAGGCCAATCGGAGGCCCTGCACAACCTCTATGAAGATACGGTCGGCATTTCTGCCCGGGGCCGTCTCATCAAGCCCAAGACGCTGGGCCAGAAACGCTACGTCGATTCCATCCGCAAGAACCTGGTCACCTTCGGCATCGGTCCGGCCGGGACGGGCAAGACCTACCTGGCCGTAGCCCTGGCGGCTTTTTATCTCAAGAACCGCGAAGTCGAACGGATCATCCTGACCCGGCCGGCTGTCGAAGCCGGGGAAAAACTGGGCTTCCTGCCCGGTGACCTGCAGGAAAAGATCGACCCGTACCTGCGCCCGCTCTACGACGCCCTGGCAGACATGTTCGGCTATGACCAGTTCCAGAAGATGATCGACCGCAACATCATCGAAGTGGCGCCACTGGCCTACATGCGCGGCCGGACCCTGGAAGAATCGTTCATCATCCTCGACGAAGCCCAGAACACGACGCGGGAACAGATGAAGATGTTCCTCACCCGTATGGGCAACCACTCGCGGGTCGTCGTCAACGGCGATGCGACCCAGATCGACCTCGTCGACCGGCGCATGTCGGGCCTGACGGAAGCCGAAAAGATACTCAAAGACGTCCGCGGCGTCGGCATGGTCTACTTCAGCGATGAAGACGTCGTCCGTCACGATATGGTAGGCCGCATCATCAGGGCCTACGAAACTTATTATCATCACGATCACTAGATTGGGGGAATTGCCATGAATATCAACATCAATTACGAAGATCCGTCGTTCCAGCACGATGAATATGAAAAAGTCATCGACCAGATCGGAAGAGCGTCGTGTAGGGAAAGAGTGTAGATCTCGGTGGTCGCCG
>OJSB01002076.1_pt1 | contig 11642 bp, 8 predicted proteins | sample 1599331 | NCBI WGS metagenome assembly OJSB01 (sample SAMN04168657, study PRJEB22393) | human gut metagenome | biome: human gut microbiome; feature: stool | host: Homo sapiens | collected 2014-03-20
GACGTCGATTCCACCGTCCGCACGTTCACGTTCGGCCCGGTCGCTGGTTCTGACGGCACCGGCAAGTGGAATTCGAACAGTGTTGCGGCTGCCACCGGCAATACGACTGGCGCATTCACAACTTCCGACAAGGATTACGATTCCTCCGTCTTCACCTTCACGGTTGGCAACATCAAGAACCAGCCGGGTGTGATTCTGCCGGGGACCGGTGGAGCTGGCGATTATTGGATTTACGCGGCGGCTTTGGTGGCTGCGTTGATAGGTGTTGTTGCGGCTGGAATGGCCCTCAAGGTCAGGAGGCGGCAATGATGAACTCGTCTAGGAGAAGGGGGACTGGACCGTAGCGTAGCGACCCAATGCCCACTAGGCAATAACTGAATACACATAACTGAAGATTTCCAAGATTTCAAACAAATAAGAAAGGGAGAACAATGAACAAGGTTCTCAAGGGCCTCGTAGCCGTGGCAGCCACCGCGGCAATGGCCGTCGCCGGTTTCGCCGGTGCCTCCACCGCCATGGCGGCTGAAAACAACTACGACATCACCGTGCCGACGACCGACACGCACACCTACTCCGTGTACCAGGTCTTCACCGGCGATCTGAGCGAAGGCACGCTGAGCAATATCAAGGCCGGCCAGAACTTCAACAAGAACAATACGGCGAACAAGTCCGCTGCCGATGCTGCTGCTGAGATTGCTCAGGGTACTTATGCTGACAACACGGCAAAGCTGGCAGCCATCACCCCGTACGTTGATTTGGCTGGTACTGCCTATGGCGAGGTTTCCGCCGAGAAGGCTTTGTCCGCTCCTGCTGGCTACTACCTGCTTAAGGATAAGGATGCTGTGACCGGCAACGACGCGGCAACGCTGTTCATCGTCCAGGTCAACGGCCCGGTGACCGTGAACCGTAAGGCCGACAAGCCGACCTTCGAAAAGAAGGTCAAGGACGTCAACGACTCCACTGGTGATAAGACCAACTGGCAGGATTCCGCCGATTACGATGTGAACGACGAAGTGCCGTTCCAGCTGACCGCTACCCTGCCGACGAACGAAGCAGACTTCGCAGCCTACAAGACCTACAAGCTGGTCTTCCACGATCAGCAGTCCGCTGGCCTGACCTTCAATAAGAAGTCCGTGGTCGTCAAGTACGGCGACAAGACTCTTGGCGCTGGCTCCTACACTGTCACTGAGAATCCCGAAGATAAGGACACCTTCGACATCACCATCGCTGACGCGAAGGCCGTCAAGGATGCTGAAGACAACGCAATCACCGTTGCCGCCGGTGGCAAGTTCACCGTCGAATACACGTCCACGCTGAACGAGAACGCTGTGATCGGCTCTACGGGCAACCCGAATAAGGCTTTCCTTGAGTTCTCCAACAACCCGAATGTTGGCGGCGAAGGCGAAACCGGCAAGACCACGACCGACAAGGTCATTGTGTTCACCTACCAGCTGGACATCAACAAGACCTTCAACGGTGGCACCCCGGCTGAGAACGATCTGCCGAAGTTCAAGCTCTACAAGTTCGATAGCACCACGAACGATTACACCATTGACCGTGGCGAGGTGACCATCACCAAGACCGAGGGCGGCAAGTACACCGCTTCCTTCAAGCGCGTTGATGACGGCAAGTACAAGCTCGTGGAAACCAAGACTCCGGCAGGCTTCAACACCGCCGCCGACACGCTCTTCGAAATCACCGCTGACCATGACGTCGAGTCTGACAACCCGCAGCTTACGGTGCTCAAGATCAACACCACTGCCGGCAACGCCACTACCGGTACGGTTACCGCCGATGTTGTGAACCAGAAGGGCTCCAACCTGCCGTCCACCGGTGGTATGGGCACTGTGATGCTGTACGTGGCTGGCATCGCCGTGTTCGTGCTTGCTGGCGCGACCCTGGTGATGGCTCTGCGTCGTCGCAATGCCTGATCCTCCGGATTCCATAAGAATCTGAAGTAACCATGCGAAACCCGTGAGCCGCGTTGACGCAAGTCAGCAGCGGCTTACGGGAATCGCAATACATAATTTAAAAACTGAAAATTAAATAATAACTGAACCCACATATGCTGGGCTGGACCACCTCAATCCCTTGTACACTGCCTAATTTTCTTGAGTATCCAGCCTGGCTCCATATATTTTCCGGTTTGCCGTTGGGGGCGAATCAAACATGCTTACTTTCCAATCCACAGAAGAGGGGTCGGCAATGAAGGAACGCACGATCGCAAGCCGCGTCATCGCCGCATGCTGCGCAATCGCCGCCACATTCGCCGCGGCAGCCTGTGCATTCACTACTCGCGATGCCGTCGCGGCTCCAACAACAGACTCTGCCAGCGGCAGCATCGCCATTTCGTACCACCATAAGAGCTCGGACTCCGAAACTGGCGACGATTCTACCAACTTCGCCATTTCGGACGCCAGCTTCAACCTCTACAAAGTCGGGCAGATCCCGGCAAGCGGCGGCGCCACCTTCGAACCCGTCGCACCGTTCACCGACTCCACCGCCTACCCCGTCGACTGGTCGAAGATGACCGGCAAGGACGCGCAGGTGTGGCGAGACATGGCCAATACGCTCGCCGGACTCATCGCAGTGAACAAACCCGACGCCACGGCAACCGGCGTCACCAACGCTTCCGGACACCTGACCTTCACCGGACTGTCCGACGGCTTGTACCTGGCCGTGTCCGACAGTGTTGACGTGAAGGTCACCAACGCTTCCGGAAAGAACCAGACATGGACGTGCTCTTCCGGCAGTATGCTCGTCGCAGTGCCCGAAGACGGCGTCTCCGGCGGGTCGCGTGTGCTGAGTATCGAACCGAAAACCGAATGTGTGGCGCAACCGCCGAAAACCGTGGAACGCACTGTGCGCAAAATCTGGAATGACCGGAACAATTCCGACGGCAAGCGCCCCGAATCCATCACCGTGAAACTCCTGCGCGACGGCGAGCCCGTGGAAAACGTGAAACTGGACGAGTCCAACAAGTGGACGCATTCGTGGACGGATCTCGACGCGGACCACGAATGGACCGTGGTCGAAGCGGCGGTGCCCGACGGCTACACCACCATCTCCGATGTGGAAGGCGACTCCACTGAAATCACCAACACGCACACGCCACCCACCACGCCGGACCAGCCGCACACCGGCGCCGACGTGCAGCAGGCCGCTTGGATTGCCGTGGCCATCTTGGGCGCGGGTTTGGTGCTGCTGATCGTTGCCAAGACGGCTTTGCGGAAGCGGGCGTAGCATAAATAACGTGACGGATGAATCGGACGCCAAGCCAGCTGCGCAAGTCGAATTGGATGCGCAGGTTAAACCGGCTGCGCAGGTTAAACCGGCTGCCAAGCATAAGAAATCGAATGCGCTGCTCAATGTGATGATTGCCATTTCCGCAATCGCCATGATCGGTGCGCTGGGCCTCATCGCGTATCCGACATTCAGCGACTGGTGGAACCGCATGCACCAGTCATACGCCGTAGCAGGCTACGTGGAACAAACCAAAGACATGTCCGGCGCCGAACGCAAGGCGATGCTCGACGCGGCACACGCCTACAACGAACGGCTCGTCACCAACAGCGACCGCTGGCACATGACCGACGAGCAAAAACGCGAATACGACGCAACCCTCGACGTGACCGGCACCGGCATCATGGGATACGTGACCATCCCGCGCATCAAAGTGAAACTGCCCGTATACCACGGCACCAGCGACGGCGTACTGCAAATCGCCGCCGGACACCTGGCCGGAACCTCGCTGCCAGTAGGCGGAGCGACCACGCACGCGGTGGTCTCCGGGCACACCGGCCTGCCGTCCGCCCGGTTGCTGACCGGCCTGGACGAGCTGAAAAAAGGCGACACGTTCGCATTCCACGTGCTCGACCAAACGTACACGTACCAAGTGGACCAGATCTCAGTGGTGCTGCCGAGCGAAATCAGCAAACTGAATATTGAGTCCGGGGCCGATTACGCGACGCTGATCACGTGCACGCCATACGGAGTGAACTCGCACAGGCTGCTGGTACGCGGCCATAGGATTCCGAACCCGAAGGTCCCGGACACCACGCAATACAACGAGCCGGGGGAGATGACGGCTGTGGCGGCTGTGGTGATCGGACTGATCGTGTTTATGGCTGGCTGCGCTTTTGTGGGGCTCGCGCGGCTATGGCGACGCTCCTGGATTGTGCGGCACGGGTTGTGCGCCGGGGCCGGCGCGCGCCATTCGTCTGGTGTTCGGGGGTAGTGTCTAGCCTAGCGCCGCCGCAGGCCGGTGACATCGCTTCTCCGGTGTGCGGGGGTGTGCGTCTGGTCGTGCTCGGTATGTGGTGCGTGGTGTTTGTGTGCTTGTGGTACGTGTTGCGTTTCAGTGTGTGTACTTGTGTTTGCGTGCGTGTGCATGTCTGATGTTGCGCAGGGGTGTTGTTGCGGTGCGCATATGGCCTGAATCGTGCTGAAGCATGGGTTGTGAGCGGATGGGGGTATTATTCGGCCTGTTTCGGACGCTTTTGATGCCCCTTTTGCTCATGACTTGCGGTTTTGACGGTTTTGGCGCGGTTGTGAGCGGATGGGGGTACGATTCTGGATGTTTCGGGCTGTTTTGATGTTGGGCGGCCTCCCCTTTTGCTCACGACTTGTGAGTTGGGCTGGTTTTGCTTGTCTGTGAGCGGATGGGGGTGTGATTCGGCCTGTTTCGGACGCTTTTGATGCCCCTTTTCGCTCATGACTTGCGATTCTGTCGGTCCGCGCGCGGTCGTGTGCGTACGGGGGTGTGTGCAATGGGTCTTGCGTGGGTGTGGGCGCGCGGGTGTGCCGGTGTAGGCGTGGGTGTAGGCGTGCGGTCGTGGTTTTGGCTGGATATCTGGCTTATAGATGGCGGATTTGGCCGGGCGTCCGGTGGTATCTCGCTTATAGGTGGCGGGTCGGTTTGGGCAATAGGTCGTTAGGGGGTAGCATGCATGCCCCCTAGATGTCTTGTTTCCGCAAGGGGCCGCCATCTATAAGCGAGATACCATCCGTCGATCCCGCGAATCCGCCATCTATAAGCGAGAAAGCGCGTGAACCGGGCGCTGCGGCGGCGAAATCGCAAAATTATGGAATCGGCTGATTGCTGCGCGCGGCAGGTGGGTAGTATCGGGCGCGGAAGACGTGGAAGGAGCTGCCATGTGTGATGAAGGGGAAACTGCGGATCAGGCGGATGCCGTACGAACGGAATCGCAAAAGATGGAATCGCGAGCGGGGGAGACGGCGCTTGACGGGTCGGCGCGCAGCATCATCGTGCTGATTGTGGTCGGCATGTTGGTGGGGGTGCTGTCAGGCATGTTCGGCATCGGCGGCGGCACGGTGATCGTGCCCGCGCTCGTCTGGCTGGGGCTATCTCAACGCAACGCGGCCGCCACGTCCACGCTGGCGATCGTGCCGACCTCCATTTCCGGTGTTGTTTCGTACGCGACCGGCGGACATGTCGACTGGCTCGCCGCGGTCCTGCTGTTCTGCGGTATGTTCGTCGGCGGGCAGATTGGCAGCTGGCTGCTGTCGCGGCTGCCGGAACTGGTGCTGCGGTGGATTTTCGTGGCGTTTCTCGTGTTCGTGGTGATCAATCAGGTGAGTTTTGTGCCGTCGCGCGACCACCAGATCGTCATGACGGTGGTGACCGGCATTGGCTTGGCGTTGCTGGGTGTGGTCATCGGCACGCTGGCGGGGCTGCTGGGCATTGGGGGTGGTGCGCTTGCGGTGCCGTCGCTGTCGATGCTGTTTGGCGCGTCCGACCTGGTTGCGCGCGGCACTTCGCTGTTGGCAATGTTTCCGAATTCGATCACGACCAGCGCGGCGAACTTGAAGCGCAGGCTAGCGCATGTGAAAACCGCGCTGATTATTGGCGTGACGGCGGCTGTGACCGCGCCGCTCGGCACGTGGATTGCGGGGGAGGTTTCGCCACGAGTTGGGGCGATTATGTTCGCCTGCTATCTGTGCGTGCTGCTGGTGCGGTCCGTGTTCGTGGCCGTAAAGGCCACGCGCGCGGCGCGGGTTGCGCGGGGCTGAGTGGCGCGGGCATTTTTCCCAGTGGCTGGATGATTTAGTCGCGTGAGTGGTGCGTCAGAGGTGGTTTTTATCCAGTCACTGGGATTTTTGGCGTGTGAGTGGGGTCTGAGAGGTTGGATTTATCCAGCCAGTGGGGGATTTTGGCTTGTGGGGTGCGGTGGGGGTGTTGTTTGACGGAATATGGCGATTTTATTGGCCGTATTCCCCCTGTTCATGCGGTGGATATGTTGCGGTCATCATATGGCGATGAGTGTTCATCTGCCGTTCTTCTGTAGTGCGGTGTGCGTTGGCTTGCGGCGCATAGCGTGGGCGGTGGCATCGAAAGATCCAAGCAATGCAGCCGCGGAAAGGTTCCGCGCAGCCGGAAAACATGGTCGAAACGGGCGTTACCTAACGGGCGCAACCGAAACGGCAGGTTGGACGGCACGGAAGAAACTGCATGGAAGAAAGAAGAAACATGAGCAAGCACAAAGCTTTGAAGGGCGCGATCGCAGCGGTCGCATCCGTAGCGACGCTCGGCGCGCTCGCCGCACCGGCGCTCGCGGCCGACATCACCTACAGCCCCAACGGCAAGTCCGTTGCGGAACTGGCGCAACACGGCGGCGCGCAGCGCATCGCAGCTATCGGCAACAAAAAAGCCAAGAATGTGGTGCTGTTCATCGGCGACGGCATGGGCGATTCGGAAATCACCGTTGCCCGCGACTACCTGAAGGGCGCCAACGGCCACTTCGAAGGTCTCGACGCGGTCGGCCAGCCCGGCGCGCTCGGCGACGTGCAGGCCGGCACCGGTCAGTACACGACCTTCTCGGTCGGCAACGGCAGCAAGGACAGCGCCGTCGGCAAGGATGGCGACGGCAAGCTGGTCGCCAACCCCAATCCGGGCAAGCTTACCCCCGTAACCGATTCCTCCGCCTCCGGTTCCTCCTGGGCCACCGGCACCAAGACCTACAACAACGCCGTTGACGTTGATATTTACGGCAATCCGCAGCTGAACCTCTTCGAGCTGGCCAAGGCGGCCGGCAAAGCCACCGGCAATGTGACCACCGCCGAAATCCAGGATGCTACCCCGGCCGTGCTGGAATCGCATTCGTCCGAACGTGCCTGCTACGGCCCACAGGGCAAGACCGACGGCACGTCCAACAATGCCTCCAAGCAGTGCCTCATCAACCAGCTTAAGGAAAACGGCGGCATCGGCTCCATCTCCGAGCAGCTGCTCGACACCCGCGCCGACGTAACCATCGGCGGTGGTTCCAAGTACTTCCGTCAGACCGTGCAGGGCGGTGAATACAAGGGCAAGACTGTGTGGGAGCAGGCCAAGGAAATGGGCTTCCAGACCGTCGAGAACGATCCGGCTGCCATGAACGCGCTGCAGTACAAGGACGGCCAGCCAGTGCTCGCCCTGATGAGCGACGGCAACATGCCGACCAAGTTCAACCCGTCCAAGGCCACCGCCAAGGATCCAGCCAAGGACGCCAACCCGACCGTGTGCACCCCGAACGCCGACTGGCTCGGCAATCAGGGCTCCTCGCTCAAGGACATGACCAAGAAGGCGCTCGATTTGCTGAACGACAACCCGAACGGCCAGAAGAACGGCTTCTTCCTGCAGGTCGAGGGCGCCTCGATCGATAAGCAGGACCACGCAGGCAATGCCTGCGGCCAGATTGGCGAGACCGACGACTTCGACCAGGCCATTGCCTACGCCATGCAGAACGTGGACCTCACGAACACGCTGGTGATCGTCACCGCCGACCACGCGCACACCTCCCAGATCCTCAACGCCCAGCCGGCTTACGCACTGTCCACCGTGCTGAAGACCGCTGATGGCAACAACATGGTCGTCTCCTACGGCACCGCCCAGGACGATTCTCGCGATGCAGACGGCGGCTACAACGGCGGCGACATGGAGCACACCGGCACCCAGCTGCGTATCGCGGCTTCCGGTCCTGGCGCGCAGCGCGTCATCGGCCTGACCGACCAGACCGACAACTTCTACACGATCGCCGGCGCTCTGGGACTGGCCACTTCCGCCGAATCGCAGAAGGCACTGTCTGACAACGGCACTGTGAAGGTCTCCGCTGCCGACGGCAAGTTCACCGCGGACGTCGACGGCTTCAACGGCGACGCTGTGCTCAGCTACGAGCTGAAGGACAAGAACGACAAGACCGTGGCCGCGTCCGATTCCTCCACTCCGCTCTCCGGCGTGCGCGTCAAGACCGCACAGACCACTCCGATCGCGCTGGACGGCGTCACCGAAGGTTCCGAATACAAGCTCACCGTCACCGGCCGCCAGTCCGGCAAGGCCGTGACCGTCGACTTCCAGGCTCCGGCCGCCAACTCCGCCGATAAGAACAACGGCAAGCCGGGCGCTGGCAACGCTGACAAGAACGGCGTGATCGCTTCCGGCAAGGTCAACAACGATACGAAGGCCGGCCCGTTTGGCGCCGCACTGCTCGGCAAGACCGGCACCGCTGTGCTGGCTGCGGCTGTTGCGATCGCCATGCTGGTTGCCGTCGCGATGCTCATCAAGACCGCGAAGACCGCCAAGAACGACCGCTGATTGGCTGAATAACCTCCGATAATCCCCGAAACCGCCGCCGCTGAGATGCTCCCCAGCGCCGGCGGTTTTGGGTTTTGCGCAAAGTTGAGTGAGGTGTGCTCAAGAATTTTTGCGATTTCGGGAATAATAACTTGCGATTCAAAGTTGAGTGGTGTAGGCTCAAGTTTTGGAAAGCATGAGAGACGGCAATCCGGAAACGGCGATCCGAAACTCGAGCGAAGAACGAAAAGAACGCATAGCGAACCTATCTACAAAGGAGACAAGTTATGGGACGCGCAGTTGGCATCGATCTGGGTACTACCAATTCCTGCATCGCAACTCTTGAAGGTGGCCAGCCCACCGTTATCGTGAACGCTGAAGGCGCTCGCACCACGCCGTCCGTCGTGGCGTTCAGCAAGTCCGGTGAAATCCTTGTCGGCGAAGTTGCCAAGCGTCAGGCCGTGACTAACGTCGACCGCACCATCAGCTCCGTCAAGCGCCACATGGGCACCGACTGGACCGTTGAAATCGACGGCAAGAAGTGGACCCCGCAGGAGATTTCCGCGCAGATCCTGATGAAGCTGAAGAGGGATGCTGAGGCCTACCTCGGCGAGCCCGTCACCGACGCCGTCATCACCTGCCCGGCATACTTCAACGATGCCCAGCGTCAGGCCACCAAGGACGCCGGCACCATCGCGGGCCTGAACGTCCTGCGTATCATCAACGAGCCGACCGCTGCGGCACTGGCTTACGGCCTTGAGAAGGGCAAGGAAGACGAGCGCATCCTGGTCTTCGATCTCGGCGGCGGCACCTTCGATGTGTCTCTGCTGGAAATCGGCAAGGACGACGACGGCTTCTCCACCATTCAGGTGCAGGCCACCAACGGCGACAACCACCTGGGCGGCGACGATTGGGATCAGAAGATCATCGACTGGCTCGTCGGCGAAGTCAAGAACAAGTACGGCGTTGACCTGAGCAAGGACAAGATCGCCCTGCAGCGTCTGAAGGAAGCCGCCGAGCAGGCCAAGAAGGAACTGTCCAGCTCCACCAGCACCTCCATCTCCATGCAGTACCTGGCCATGACCCCTGACGGCACCCCGGTGCACCTGGACGAGACCCTGACCCGTGCCCACTTCGAGGAAATGACCTCCGACCTGCTGGGCCGCTGCCGCACCCCGTTCAACAACGTGCTGCGCGACGCTGGTATCGGCGTCTCCGACATCGACCACGTGGTCCTCGTCGGTGGCTCCACCCGTATGCCGGCCGTCAAGGAGCTCGTCAAGGAGCTCACCGGCGGTAAGGAAGCCAACCAGTCCGTGAACCCGGATGAAGTCGTGGCAGTCGGCGCAGCCGTGCAGTCCGGCGTCATCAAGGGCGACCGTAAGGACGTCCTGCTTATCGACGTGACCCCGCTGTCCCTCGGCATCGAAACCAAGGGTGGCATCATGACCAAGCTCATCGAGCGCAACACCGCCATCCCGACGAAGCGTTCCGAAGTCTTCTCCACCGCTGAAGACAACCAGCCGTCCGTGCTCATCCAGGTCTACCAGGGCGAGCGTGAGTTCGCTCGCGACAACAAGCCGCTGGGCACCTTCGAGCTGACCGGCATCGCTCCGGCTCCGCGTGGCGTCCCGCAGATCGAGGTCACCTTCGACATCGACGCCAACGGCATCGTGCACGTGTCCGCCAAGGACAAGGGCACCGGCAAGGAACAGTCCATGACCATCACCGGTGGTTCCGGCCTGCCGAAGGACGAGATCGACCGCATGGTCAAGGAAGCCGAAGCCCACGAGGCCGAGGACAAGAAGCGTAAGGAAGACGCCGAGACCCGCAACCAGGCCGAGGCCTTCGCCTACTCCACCGAGAAGCTCGTCAACGACAACAAGGACAAGCTCTCCGACGACGTGGCAAAGGAAGTCACCGACAAGGTCAACGAGCTCAAGGAAGCCCTGAAGGGTGAGGACATTGAGCAGATCAAGTCCGCCCAGAGCGAGCTGATGACCTCCGCACAGAAGATCGGCCAGGCCCTCTACGCACAGCAGGGTGCCACCGACGCTGCGGGCGCCGCTGGTGCCGCAGGTGCTGCCGGTTCCGCTCCCGCTGACGACGACGTGGTTGACGCCGAAGTCGTGGACGATGACGACAAGGACAACAAGTAATCATGTCCGACTTCAACAAGGACGACTATCTGAACGACCTGCCCGACATGGACAACCTGTCCGGGCAGGCCGGCCCTGCAGCCGGTGCATCGCAGGAGTCGCAGAGTAATGGCGATTCTGCAGCAACTGCATCTGCTGATTCCGTAGCTTCTGAAACTGCATCAACGGCCGCGAATGCAGCATCTTCCGAATCTCAAGAAAACGGCGATGCTGCGGATAGTGCAACGCAAGATGGTGAAGATACGCTGACTCCGCTTGGTCAGGCCAAGAAGGAAGCGGCGGAATATCTTGAAGCGCTCCAGCGCGAACGTGCAGAATTCATCAACTTCCGCAATCGTTCGCAGAAGGAACAGGAACGCTTCCGCCAGCACGGCATTATCGATGTGTTGACCGCGCTGCTGCCGGCACTTGATGACATCGATCGCATTCGCGAACACAGCGAAATGGACGAGTCCTTCAAGGCCGTTTCCACCAAAATTGACAAGGCGTTCGAGAAGTTCGGTGTCGAGAAGTTCGGCGAAAAAGGTGAGGATTTCGACCCGACCAAGCATGATGCGATCCTGCACAAGCCGGATCCGCAGGCCGAGAAGGAAACCGTTGACACCGTGGTGGAAGCCGGCTATCGCATTGGAGACCGCGTGATTCGCGCGGCTCGCGTGGTCGTAGCATCCCCACAGAACTGAACGCAGTGACAATCAGCAACCTCGTGAAAGGAGGCACATCATGGCTGAGAATGAATGGCTGAGCAAGGATTTCTACAAGGTCCTCGGTGTCTCCAAAGACGCCACGGACGATGAGATCACCAAGGCGTACCGCAAGCTGGCACGTAAATACCATCCTGATCTGAACAAGACCAAGGAGGCCGAGGAGAAGTTCAAAGACATTTCCGAAGCGTACGACGTGCTCAGCAATAA
>OJSB01002079.1_pt1 | contig 11618 bp, 9 predicted proteins | sample 1599331 | NCBI WGS metagenome assembly OJSB01 (sample SAMN04168657, study PRJEB22393) | human gut metagenome | biome: human gut microbiome; feature: stool | host: Homo sapiens | collected 2014-03-20
CATTAGCTCAGTCGGTTAGAGCAGAGGAATCATAATCCTTGTGTCCGCGGTTCGAATCCGTGATGCGCCACCAAATTTCAAAGCCCGGTCCGCTTAAAAGTGGTTCGGGCTTTTCCATATGGATCGACGGAGGTTCTCTCCGTCCGTCAATGAATTCCCCGCCATTTTGCCGCTGCCTTGCCTGTCGAAATCGATGGGAATGGAATACAGCGGTGCAACGCCACCGGATATAAACCGTGTCTGCGAAAAAACTTTATCTGCGCAGCTTTGGCTGCCAAATGAACGACTACGACTCCAACCGCATTGTTGACCTTCTAGGCGAAGCGATGCAGCTTGAAAAGACTGATGATCTGAATGAAGCAGATGTGGTTGTCCTCAATACTTGCTCAATCCGAGAAAAGGCTCAGGAGAAGGTTTTCTCCGATTTAGGCCGCATTCGAGAGGCTAAACGGGATCGTCCGGACATGATGATTGCTGTGGGCGGATGTGTAGCTAGTCAGGAAGGTGCTGGCATTGTGAAGCGCGCACCTTGGGTTGATGTGGTGTTTGGACCGCAGACGATGCATCGTTTGCCGGAAATGCTCGGCGAGCGTGCTCGAACAGGCAAGCCGCAGGTTGATGTGAGCTTTCCTGAAATTGAGAAGTTTGATCATTTGCCGGCGCCTCGTGCAGAAGGTGCTGCGGCTTTTGTATCCATCATGGAGGGGTGCTCAAAGTACTGCACGTACTGTGTGGTTCCTTATACCCGCGGTGAAGAAATCTCTCGTCCGCTCGTTGATGTTTTGGTAGAAGTTGCGCAGCTTGCCGATCAAGGCGTCAAAGAGGTGACGCTGCTCGGACAGAATGTCAATGCCTATCGGGGTGTGACGCCAGAAGGCGATACGGCAGACTTCGCGATGCTGCTCGAATACGTGAGTGAAATTGATGGTATCGAACGCATTCGCTACACGACGAGTCATCCGCGCGAGTTTACGCAGCGTCTGATCGATGCCTACACCAAGCTGCCGAAGCTTGTGAGTCATGTGCACCTCCCCGTACAGGCCGGCAGCGACCGAATTCTCACGGCCATGAAGCGCGGTTATTCAGTGCTCGAATACAAATCCATCATTCGCCGTCTGAAGGCTGCACGCCCAGGTATTGCCATTGCGACGGACTTTATCGTCGGATTCCCGGGAGAAACGGCTGAAGATTTCGAGAAGACGATGCGGCTGATTGATGATGTTGGATTTGATGCTAGCTTTAGCTTTGTCTATAGTCCGCGTCCTGGCACGCCTGCTGCGCGTCTGCCCGATGAAACGCCTTACAGCGTGAAGCTCGAGCGTTTGCAGCGACTGCAGCGAAAAATCGATGACAACGCCGCAGAAATCAGCCGTAACATGCTCGGTAAAATCGAACGAGTATTGGTGGTCGGGCCTGCCCGCCGCGGTGAAGGGATGCTTTCGGCACGCACGGATAACAACCGTATCGTCAATTTTGCGGGAGACCCGTCGCTGATCAATCAGATGACCAATGTGCGAATTACGGAAGTGTTTCCGCATACGCTCGGCGGCGAACTCGTCGATTAAACGGCGGCGTCTTCAGAATGGGAGAATTTCCGCAATGACTAAGGAAGTGATGCATCCGAAGGCGGCTGCAATGGAACAGTTGTCTTTTTCCGCAAGTGCTGGTCAGACGGCGCTCGCGCATTTATGCGGTCCGCTCGACGAGAATCTGCGGCAAATGGAAACCATTCTGGGCGTGAAAATCGTCCGTCGAGGCGAGCAGTTTCGAGTGTCGGGCGAGAAGCATGCTGCGCATAGAGCGCTGCGTGCGCTTGAGGTGCTGCTTGATCGCGTTGCGCGTACCGGAGCCGAACTCACGCCGAATGATATTCAGTGGCACTTTGTGGGCGGAGACGACGAACATCGTGCAAAGACGGCCAATGCTGATGAGGTGAGTGCTGGGGAGGTGCTCCTCAAAACTCGTCGACACGATCTGCGAGGACGTACACCCAATCAGCGGGCTTATCTGCAGGCGATTCTCAGTCACGACATCAGCTTCGGCATCGGTCCGGCTGGTACGGGTAAAACTTATCTGGCGGTTGCGGCGGCTGTTGATGCATTTGAACGAGGAACGGTCGAACGAATTGTTTTGACACGTCCGGCAGTCGAAGCAGGCGAACGTCTGGGATTCCTGCCGGGGGATCTTTCGCAGAAGGTGGATCCGTATTTGCGGCCGCTTTACGATGCGCTTTTTGACCTGATGGGATTTGACAAGGTTCAGCGCCTGATGGAGCGACAGTCCATTGAGGTGGCGCCGCTGGCTTATATGCGCGGCCGTACGCTCAACAACGCCTTTGTTATTCTCGACGAAGCACAGAATACGACGGGCGAGCAGATGAAAATGTTTTTGACGCGCATCGGGTTCGGGTCCAAAGCGGTAATTACGGGCGATATTACGCAGATTGACTTGCCTCGCGGCGTGCTCTCCGGGCTAAAGGAAGCAGCAAGAGTGCTCCAAGGTGTTCGCGGCATCAGCTTCACGCACTTTCGCTCGAGTGATGTTGTGCGCCACCCGCTGGTGGCGCGCATTGTTGAGGCTTATGATGCGGCAGCTGTTCGTGATGAGATTGAACGGCGCGCAGAGCGTGAGCATCGTAAAGCAGAAGGAACGCGCTCCGCAGAAAAGGACTTGCATCATGCATGAATTGACACTTCACCTGCAGCAGGCAGGATTGTTCAAGGATAAGCTTCCGCATCGCAGTACGATGGCTCGCTGGATCCGTGCCGCGTTGGAGCTCGACGGAGAATTCACCGTTCGCTTTGTTGATGAAGAGGAAGGCCGCGAACTCAATCATCAATTTCGCCGCAAAGACTATGCGACAAATGTTCTGACGTTTGACTATCAGCGTGAGCCTGTGGTGATGGCAGACATCGTCATCTGTCCAGCTGTATTGGAGCGTCAAGCCGCCGAACAGCAAAAACCGCTGCGCGACCATTTGGCTCATCTTCTCATTCATGGCGTGCTGCATGCGCAGGGTTACGACCATCTGGACGATGAGGAAGCGGAGGTCATGGAGGCGCGCGAAACCGAAATCATGGAGAGCCTTGGGTTCCCCAACCCCTACAGCGACCGCATTGGTATGGTCCACGATTAAAACGAGGCGGCGGAATTCGTGAAGCGGCGCTAAATGCCGTTAATATGAAAGTTCCGCATGCCGCAGAAAACTCCATGTCCTCCGAACCCCATTTAGAAAAAAACAAAAGCTTTCTTGACCGGCTAACTTCGGCCTTTCGTTCCGATGAAGATGCCGGCGACGCTAAACAAGACCTCATTGGCGCACTTTCTGAAGCGCGCGCGGATGGTCTGATCGGATCTGATACCTTCTCCATGATGCAGGGCGCGCTCGAGGTTTCCAGCCTGCGTGCATATGACCTGATGGTGCCGCGCGCTCAGGTGGATGCTGTTGATTTGGAAAAGCCTACCGACGAAATGATCCGTACCGTGATCGCCTCCGGACATTCTCGGATGCCGGCTGTTGAGGGTGATCTCGACAATGTGCTCGGCGTGCTTCACGCCAAAGATCTCTTGCAGCTTTTGCTCGATCCCTCTCGTAATGTAAAGTCACTGCTTCGTCCCGCGCGTTTTGTGCCGGAAAGTCAGCCGCTGAATGTGCTGCTGCGTGATTTCAAGGAAACTCGGAACCACCTCGCGCTGGTCATTGATGAGTTCGGCAGTATCTCCGGTCTGATTACGATTGAAGATGTGCTGGAACAGATCGTGGGCGACATCAGTGATGAGTTTGATCACGACGACAGCAGCACCAACATCGTGGCTGAGGACAACCATTGGCGCGTACGCGCCGTTACGCCCATTGAGCAGTTCAACACATTTTTCGGAGCAGACTTGGTTGACGAATACTGCGAAACTATCGGCGGTCTCATTACTGACCGATGCGAGCATGTGCCGCAGATAGGCGAAGAGATTGTAGAAAAGGGTTATCGATTCCGCATTCAGCGCGCAGATGCCCGTCAGGTACAGCTGCTCACGGTTGAGCGCGCCTAAAGGTTCAATTTTCAGGCATGCGGGCGTTGACACTTCTTCGCACGAAATCGATCGCTGCGCGCTGCGTGCTTTGCCTTGTCAGCGGCGCGATCTATGCGGCGGCATTCGCTCCGTGGTCAGCACATCTGTGGGGGCTGACGGCCCTGCTTTTCGGACTGGGGTTAATTGTTTCTGCACAAAGACCGGCCCAGGCGGCATTCTTTGGGTTTTTATTTGCACTCGCGGCTTTCACTATCGGATTGGAATGGTCGGTGCGCTCAATGCATGAGTTCGGTCGCTTGCCGCTCGTGCTCGCTTGGGTAGGAGAGGTGCTGCTTGCGGCTGTCTGTGCGCTTTGTTGGGCGGCAGCGGCGTGGGTGGCTATATGGCTCACTCCTTCGCGCAAGGCGCTTCGATGGATTGCACTCGCGCTGACACTTACAGCTGCAGAATGGCTTCGCGGAGCTGGGGGATTGGACTTTGGCTGGCTGACGCCGGCTTTAGCCACACTCGACACGCCATGGGCATCGTTAGCTCCATTGGGCGGGCCGATGGGGGTAACGTTCGCGCTTTTGCTTTCGCTGACTGGAGTGGGCGCTTTGATGACGTTTCTTTTCAGTGCCTTTCGTCGCAGGCGTTTGGAGGGCTCTGAAACCGCTCTGGCTGTCGGAATTGCAATTGTTGTACTAGGACTTTCGTTTTGGAGCGGGCGACAGCTTTGGTCGACGCCAGGACCCGCCGTGGCACTTCGTTTGGTGCAGATGGATCTGCCGGTGGTTGACGGCTGGACACGTCCAGACTCAGTCACTCGACTCGTCGAAACCACAAAATGGATGGAGACGCCTTGGGAGGCAGCGCAAAAGGATCTGACGCGTGTTGTATTGACGCCCGAAGGCATTCTGTCGGCTGATTCCGTTCGCCCGAGTGCAGCCCTTCGTGCGGCCATGGGGAACTTTGCGGCTGCGGCTCAAGGACCGGTGCTCTTCAACGGATTTCGCCGAGGAACCGAAGGAAACTGGTACAACAGTGCATTCTTTGTGGATGCTGAAAATCGTGTTGCGACCGTTGACAAACGTAAGCTCGTGCCGTTTGGGGAATTTATTCCGGCAGGGTTCCGCTGGTTTGTTGATCTCTTAGGGATTCCGCTTTCTGATCTTGCTCCCGGGAAGCCCGAGCAGCCCAATCTCAATCTCGGCCGCGGCATTTATGCGGGGCTATTGATCTGCTATGAAAATATCGATGGTGAGGTGCTCCGCAGCTTCTGGGCAGATCCAGAAAGGGACCCAGGTATCTTTTTTGTGACGGCCAATTTGGGGTGGTTTGCACCCTCCATCATTCCGCAACACCTCGACATGACAAGACTGCTTGCACTGGCCTCTGCTCGGCCAGCGGCATCTGTCAACATGAATGGACGCTCGGCGGTAGTAAATGCCCGCGCAGAGGTTGTCTTTCAGGCACCGGTTTCGGGACGCGCTGTGCTGGATGCGTCCTTGCCGACGGGTATCGGCAATCCGACGCCGTTTGTTCGCTGGGGAAATATTCCGACGGGGATCTTCTGGGGGTGTCTCCTCCTGCTTTGGGCACTGATGCGTTTGCGCGGTCATTTTTCGTCAAATAGGACAAGCCGTCAGGCTGAGGGCTGAGGCATTTCTTTGCGATGGGATTCCTGCCGAATCAAAGGGAATCGGTCCTTAGGTCGATATAATTAGCTTTTTGCGTTGAGCGCCGTGCTCTTGAGCAGCGCTTTCCTTCAAATTTGCCGCCGCCCGCAGAGGGCGGCGCGGACAAAACGATGATTACTTTTCAGGAAGTGATCCTGCGCCTGCAGGAATACTGGAATCGGCAGGGCTGCGCGCTGCTGCAGCCGATCGACTTGGAAGTCGGCGCCGGCACCTCCCACACCGCGACGTTCCTGCGGGCTCTTGGTCCCGAACCCTGGCGCGCTGCTTATGTTCAACCCTCGCGTCGTCCGAAGGACGGCCGTTACGGCGAAAATCCCAATCGTCTGCAGCAGCACCATCAGTATCAAGTGGTTTTGAAGCCTGCTCCTACGAACATCGTCGACCTTTATCTGGGCTCGCTGCGTGCATTGGGGGTCGATACGGAAGTCAACGATATCCGCTTCGTCGAAGACAACTGGGAGAATCCGACGCTCGGCGCCTGGGGCCTCGGCTGGGAAGTCTGGATGAACGGGATGGAAGTGACGCAGTTCACCTATTTCCAGCAGGTTGGCGGGATCGATCTTTCGCCCGTCAGCGCGGAGCTCACCTATGGTCTGGAACGCCTGACCATGTACCTGCAAGGGAAAGATTCCGTCTATGACATCCAGTGGAACGAGCATGTGACCTACGGCCAGATCTACCATCAGAACGAAGTCGAGCAGTCTCGCTATAATTTTGATGAGAGTGACGCCGCCATGCACCGTGAGCACTTCGACCAGTTTGAGGCCGAATGCCTTCGCCTCACCGGACAGGGACTGCTTTGGCCCGCGTATGATTATTGTTTGAAGTGCTCCCATACGTTCAACCTGTTGGACGCTCGGGGGGCTATCTCCATTACGGAACGCACCGGCTATATCGGGCGCGTGCGCACGTTGGCCTCGTCCGTTGCGCATCTGTATGCGGAGCAGCGTAAGGAAATGGGGTATCCCATGCTCGGAGGGAACCGATAATGTCCACCTTTGTTCTTGAAATCGGCACGGAAGAGCTGCCGGCCCGCTTTTTGTCCAATGTTGAAAAAGAACTGGCGGATCGGTTCACGGCTGGGCTCGAAGAAGCTGGCTATACGTTTTCCCTCCTTGATACCTGTGCTACGCCGCGTCGTTCCGTGGTCATCGTGGAAGGTCTGGAGGATACCCAGCCTGTCAGGGAAGAATTGGTTATGGGGCCGCCCGCCCGCATTGCTTTCGATGCCGAGGGGAATCCCACCAAGGCCGCTCAGGGGTTTGCCAAGACGCTTGGTATCGACGTTTCCGCTTTGGGCAGGGCGCAGACCGAGAAAGGGGAATACCTTTCAGGGATGAAGAAAACCGGCGGCGTGCCTACGTTGGACGTGCTGGCTGGCTTGTGTCCGGCGATTATCGCTGCCTTGCCCTTTGCCAAGCGTATGCGGTGGGGAGACGGCGAGTTTGCTTTTGCCCGTCCCATCCGTTGGGTTCTTGCGCTGCTTGACGACGTTGTCGTTCCGTTTGAAGTCGGTAAAGTGGCTTCCGGGCGGGTTACGCAGGGGCACCGCGTGCTTGGTCCCGGTCCCTTCACGATCAAGACCGCGGGCGATTACGTTCCCACCATCGTGAAGGAAGGGGCCGTTCAACTGAAGGCGGCTGAAAGGCGCGCCTATATCGTCAGCGAAGGGAACAGAATCGCGGAAGCGGCCAATGGCAAAATCATCTGGATCGATGGCCTGCTTGATGAAGTTCAAGGACTGGTTGAGTGTCCCGTGCCGTTGCTGGGCGACTTTGATCCTTCTTTCCTTGAATTGCCCCGTGAAGTCCTGTTGACCAGCATGCAGGAACACCAGAAGAGTTTTGGCGTGGAAGATGCTTCGGGCAACCTCATGCCGTACTTCCTGACCGTTCTGAATCTGCACCCGAAAGATCTTTCTCTTGTCAAAAAGGGATGGGAACGTGTGCTCCGCGCACGCCTTGAAGACGGGCGGTTCTTCTGGAAGACCGACCTTGAAGCCACGTTTGATGAATGGCTGGAAGCGCTTGATGCGGTCACGTTCCTTGCTCCTTTGGGGAGTATGGGCGAAAAGACGCGCCGTATCAGCGCGCTGTGCCGCTGGCTTGCCGAGAAGGTTCAGCAGGATCCGGAACAGGCCGCGCGGGCGGGGCGCCTTTCCAAAGCTGACCTGGTCTCCGCTATGGTCGGCGAATTTGATACGTTGCAGGGCATCATGGGCGGGATTTATGCCCGCAAAAAGGGAGAAACGGAAGCTGTCGCCGCGGCTCTTGCCGAACAGTATCTGCCGTCCGGTCCTGATTCGCCCGTTCCGGCCACAGAGCTTGGTTCCATCCTGTCCATCGCGGATAAGGTGGATACCCTTGTCGGGTGTTTCGGTCTGGGCATGATTCCCACAGGTGCGGCCGACCCTTATGCTCTCCGGCGCTGCGCGCTCGGCATCACCCGTATCATGCTTGAGCGTGGGTACCGCTTCGACGTCAAGGAACTTTTCGAAGAAGCGCAGAGGCTGTACGGCGATCGGAAATGGAAGCTGGCCCCCGCTGAAGCAATCGCAAAGTTGAATGACTTTTTCATTGCCCGCGTGAAGAATTATTTTCTGACTCAGGGCAAGGAAACACTGCTCGTCGAGGCTGTAACCGCCGTCGATCCCGACAACGTATGGGCCCTCGGCCGACGTCTCGGCGCATTGGAATCCATGAGCCGGCAGGATGATTTTCCGCAGGCTGCACAGACGTTCAAGCGAGTCGCCAACATCATCCGTAAACAAGGCCATGAAGCTGGTGTGGATCTTCAGGGCACGTGGAAACGTGAACTGTTGCAGGAACCGGCGGAAATGGCGCTTGCGGAAGCCTTGGAAAAAATGTTTGCCGCATTTGAGGCAGCATGGGCGAACGACGATTTTGAAGCGCTCTTCTCTATGCTCGCCGCACTTCGGCCAGCCGTGGATGAGCTTTTCGATAAGGTCATGGTTATGTGCGAAGATCCTGCTCTTCGCGCCAACCGCCTCAATATGCTTAAGGCATTGACCCTGCGCATGGAGCGGCTTGCCGATTTTTCGGCGCTGCAACTTTAGCCCCACATGGCTCCCCGGCTTGGTCCGGCCGGGGAGCCATCGCCATAACGCATTCGGAACGGTTCTGCGCGGCTGCACGGGAACTTGTCTTCCTGAAAAGACTTGACTGAATACGTAAAAGAAGATAAGGACATCAATTCAAACCGCAACCACGCCGCGTCTCGGACGCAGCAAGACGTACCCCGGAGGGAAATCGTGGCCAACCACAAGTCTGCTATCAAGCGTCATAAGCAGAGCGTGAAGCGCGCTGCTCGCAATCGTACCGTCAAGACCCGCATCAAGAATGTGGTGAAATCTGTTCGCGCCGCCATCAAGGCTGATGATCAGGCTGCCGCTACGCAGCTCCTGAGCACCGCCACCTCTTCTCTGGATAAGGCCGCCACCAAGGGCGTCATCCATTGGAAGAAGGCCGCCCGCAAGATTTCTCGCCTTGCCAAGGCTCTCAACGCTGCCAAAGCCGCCGCGTAACACATCTGTTTTCTGATGTAAAAAAAGGAAGAGGAATGTTCCTCTTCCTTTTTTTATGTGCTGTCAAAGGAAAGTCAGCTTTCAATACCGGCCATGCGCGCCAATTCCGTTTTCCGTTCACGTTCATCCAGACGGATGCATTGCGTAAATGTCTTGCCGTCCTTGACTTGTTTCGTCACCCGGAAGTGGCGGAACGCTCTGGAGGCAAGCTGTGGCCAGTGCGTAATCAAAAGCATCTGGCGGCGTTGGGCAAGAGCTTCGAGCCGTTCCGCAACCTTGTTGAGGGTGAGCCCGCCGACACCGGCATCCACTTCGTCAAAAATGAGCGTGGCTTCTTCATCGTGCTCCTGCACGGAAACGACCGCGAGCATGAATCGGGACAGTTCGCCGCCTGAGGCGATCTTATCCAGAGGCTGCGGCTGTTGGCCGGGGTTAGGGGACCACAAAAGTCTGACGCGGTCCTCCACGCATCCAGGGAATAATGCCACTTCCGACCAATCCGCGCTTACGCGGACATACTGGGAAAAGCCCAATCCCTGCAACTCGCTTTCCAGCTTTCGGGTGAAAGACTCCCCAGCCTTCCGGCGTTCGGGATTCAGAAGGGCCAATACGCTCGCGAGTTGTTCTTGAAGCTGTTTTTCCCGTTTTTCCACTTGCCGGATGTCGAGCGTGCAGGCGTCAAGAAACGAAAGGTTGTCCTGAATTTCTTCCCTGAGGGCAAGGATTTCCGGAAGCGTCCGATGAAGCTTGCGCTTGAGCTGCGCCAATTCGAAAAGCCGGGCTTCTATTTGTTCCGGATCGATATCAGCCTGAGGCAGGGGAGGGCGGCGCAGTTTCCGTTCCAGCTCGGCAATCGTCTGGCGAAAAGAGACCGCCGACTCAAGATACGCGGCCATATCCTCATCGTCTCCGGCCAGCAGCTCCAACGCCCGTTCCAGATGGCCAATCTGTTCAAGAAGTCCCGTTTCCTCGCCACGCAGAATCATCTGCGCCCGTTCGTAATGCCGCCGCAACTGCTCGGTCCCGCGCCACTCCGCACGCATGGCTTCAAGCTGTTCTTCTTCGCCTTCAGCAGGAGAAACTTTTTCGATCTCCGTGAGGTGCATTTCAAGGAGTTCCCGGCGATCCGCAAGCTCTCTGAAACGAGTCCGGAGCGCTTCCTTACGCTCGGCCGCTTCCTTGAGTTCTTTCAACAGAGTATTGCGTGCTGCCAAAAGATCGGGCTGGTTCATCCAGTCGTCAATCAACTTGGCCTGAAAATTCGGCTGGAGCAGTTTCTGCTGCCCATGCTGGCTCGTATGGACGAGAAGGGTGGTTCGCAGTTCCTTGATGGTTTCTTGAGAGGCCAGGGTGTCATTGATGAACAGGCGGCTACGCCCGGTTTCCGCAATCAGCTCCCTGCGGACGATGAGTTCTTCCCCGGAACGCATGAAAAGGGCCTCAACCTGAGCCCGCTCTTTTCCCGGGCGGACCATGTCCGCGCCGAGCCTCTCTCCCATCAGAAAGTTGAGCGCTTTCAGAATGAAGCTTTTCCCAGCCCCCGTTTCGCCGGTAAGAACATTCATGCCCGAGGCAAATTCCAGTTCCATATCGGATATCAGGGCGAGATCACGAATATGCAAATATTCAAGCATAATAAGGAATACTCGTAACGAAGAAAGGTCATGACTTGCGAAGCCGTACGCAGGCTTCATTGCGAACGAGGGCTACCATAGGGGGATTACTCGAATGATGCAAGCCGCGAGGGAAAGGCTGGTTTGCCGTTTACCGCTTGAGCCGAGGATCAAGCGTATCCCGCAGGCTTTCTCCCAACAGATTGTATCCTAAGACGGTAATCAGGATCGCAAGCCCCGGATACAATGACAACCACGGCGCGATTTCGAGGACGTCCTTACCTTCCATAAGCATGTTTCCCCAACTGGGATCCGGCGGCTGGACGCCTAGCCCGAGAAAGCTGAGCGAAGACTCCACTAAAATGGCCCCGGCGATGCCGAGTGTGGCGGAGACAAGAACAGGGGTGAGTGCATTGGGAAGGATATGCATGACCATGATGCGGAAAGGGCGGGTACCGGCCAACCGGGCGGCCGCGACAAAATCCCGTTCGCGCAGGGAGAGGGTTTCCGCGCGGACCAACCGGGCCACCCCCATCCATGAGGTCAGCCCGATGACCACCATAATCGTATTGAGGCTTGGTTCTAAAAACGCAATAACGGCAAGGATAAGGAAAAAAGAAGGGAAGCAGAGCATGACATCGACGCCGCGCATGATGATTTCATCGACGATGCCCCTGAAGTATCCGGCGAGCAGCCCCAAGGCAATGCCTATGGCTATGGAGATGCTCACGGAAACGAAGCCTACCCAGAGCGAGA
>OJSB01002115.1_pt1 | contig 11478 bp, 6 predicted proteins | sample 1599331 | NCBI WGS metagenome assembly OJSB01 (sample SAMN04168657, study PRJEB22393) | human gut metagenome | biome: human gut microbiome; feature: stool | host: Homo sapiens | collected 2014-03-20
TTCGCCCTGGTGGTGCGCCGCGCCGACGGCAGCCGGGAGGCGGTGTCCTCCGGCGAGGTGTCCGTCCGGGGGCTGCTGGGGTATGTGTGATTTCCAAAAGCGCGGGACGTGTCCCGCGCTTTTTGCTTGACAAATCCGCCTGTTCCGCTATAATAAGACAAGTTATGTGTCATGACACATGTAAAGGAGAGACGGAAATATGGGAGCATGCAGCGCATTTCTCAAGCGAAAAAATATTGTCCTCTCGGCAAAGCGGTATGGAGTGGACGCATTGGGAGCCATGGCCCAGGGGCTGTTCTGTTCCCTGCTCATCGGCACCATTCTGGACACGCTGGGTAAGCAGCTCGGCATTGCCTTCCTGGTGACGGTGGGGGGCTACGCCTCCGCCATGAGCGGCTCGGCCATGGCCGTGGCCATCGGCTACGCCCTCCAGGCGCCGCCCCTGGTGCTGTTTTCCCTGGCCACGGTGGGCTATGCCGCCAACGCCCTGGGCAGCGTCACCCTGTCCGGCGGCAAGGGGGCGGGCGGGCCGCTGGCGGTGCTCTTCATCGCCGTCATCGCCGCCGAGCTGGGCAAGGCGGTGTCCAAGGAGACGAAAATCGACATTCTGGTCACACCCCTGGTGACCATCCTGGCCGGAGTGGGACTGTCCGCCCTGCTGGCCCCGGCCATCGGCACCGCGGCCTCCGCTGTGGGGGACGTTGTCAAGTGGGCCACCGTGCTCCAGCCCTTCTGGATGGGGATTCTGGTGTCGGTGGTCATCGGCGTGGCCCTTACTCTGCCCATCTCGTCGGCCGCCATCTGCGCCGCCATCGGCCTGACGGGGCTGGCCGGCGGGGCTGCCGTGGCGGGCTGCTGCGCCAATATGGTGGGCTTTGCGGTACTCTCCTTCCGGGAGAACCGCTGGGGCGGGCTGGTCAGCCAGGGCCTGGGCACCTCCATGCTCCAGATGGGCAACATCGTCCGCAATCCCCGCATCTGGCTGCCCGCGATCCTCACCTCGGCCATCACCGGCCCCCTGGCCACCTGCCTGTTCCGGCTGGAGATGAACGACCCGGCTTCCGCCGTGGCCTCCGGCATGGGCACCTGCGGCATGGTGGGCCCCATCGGGGTGTACGCCGGATGGGTCAACGATGTGGCCACCGGGGCCAAGGCGGCCATCACCTCCCTGGACTGGGTTGGGCTGGCGCTCATCTGCTTTGTCCTCCCTGCGGTGCTCTGCTGGCTGTTCGGCCTCTTCTTCCGGCGCATCGGGTGGATCAAGGAGGGGGATCTGACCCTGGAGTGACAGGGCCCGGCGTATCGCCGCGCGGGCAGCACGCGGCGCGCGCCTGTAGGGGCGGCCCTTGTGGCCGCCTGCGGACGGGGAGGAGCCCCGCCCCTGCGATTTCCCGCTGAGGCCGTCGAAAAACGCGTTCGGCAGGCTGCGGCGCGGCTCTTGCCGCGCCGCTTTTTTGCTGTGCAAAGGCGGAGCAAAATTGGCCGTGTGCCCCCTGCCGCGTCCCAGGCGCATGAAGTTTTACGCGGAATTGACAGATCCGGCCCGCCTGTGTTGTTATAGAGGTGAAAGGGGGCGAGGCCATGGACGGGACGCGGGCGGAGGAGCTGGTGGAGCGGTACGCCGACGCCATCCTCCGCATCGGCTACACCTGGCTGGGGGACATGGACGACGCCAAGGACATCTGCCAGACGGTGCTCATCAAGCTGGTAGAGGAGGGCCGTCGCTTCCCCGATTTGGGCCAGGAGCGGGCGTGGGTGGTGCGGCTGAGCGTCAACGCCTGCAAGAACTGGAAAAAGAGCGCCTGGTTCCGCCGCCGGGCGCCGCTGGAGGAGGGCCTGCACCTGGCGGCGGAGGTGCCGGAGCCGGAGGACGGCGCGCTGCTGGCCCTGGAGGCCCGGCGGCCGGCTCCCAGACGGCAAATACCCCTGCGGCGTGTGGCGGCCCTGGCGGCCTGCGCGGGGCTGGTGCTGGGACTGGTAAATTATCAGGCCGTAGCCGCCGGGACAGAGCGGGTGATCCGTTACTTCCTGGGGGTGGGGGCGGCGGAGGAGAACCTCTCCCTGCTGGTGCAGGGGGAGGCACTCCACAAGGAGGACGGGGCGTTCCTCTACCGCATCGGCGGGGCCTATCAGCGGGATGGGATGCTCACTGTGCCGGTGAGTGTTTTTACCAGAGAGGGGGCGCTGGCCGAGGGGGAGGAGCTGCGCTACCGCCTGCTGGTATACGACGCCGACGGGAAGAAGCTGCGGCGGGTGTCCTCTTACTATGACGACGCCAAGGGTGAGATGTCGGCCCCCGTTTTTTTAACAGAGGGGACGACATACCACCCCAGCCGCCTGGATGTCCTTGCCGACTGGATGAGCCGCACCTATTGGGCCCAGGGCTACACGGAGGGCGAAACCGAGATCTATCACATGGAGGTGCCCGACGGGGCGAAGGGGCCCTATACCTTCGACGTGGAGGTGTACTCCAACGACGTCTCCCATCTGGGCTACCAGCCCATGTGGGAGGGGGGCGTCCTGGCCCTGGATACCCCCCAGACTCTGGACGCCGTCTCCGTCAGCCGTACCTTCCAGGAGGGTACCGTCACCGCCCTGGTGGGGGACGACGGGCACAGCGTGGCTTTCTATGGGGAGCTGAGCCCCGCCCTGGCGGCCCGGGAGGAGAAGCTGCAACAGTTATGGGTGCCCATGCTCTATTCTGAGGATGAGGCGGGCCGTGTCCAGCCTGTGCCGGCGATATGGTTCATCGACGAGGCGGGCAACCGCTATCGGGGCTGTTCTATCTGGCACATGCCCGCCGCGTGGGTCACCGATGAGGCGGGCAACCGCTACGAGCGATACCGGGTCTTCCCCGGCCCGGCGGAGGAGTACTGGCCGGAGTTCCGGCTGCTGGAGGAGCCAGAGGGGAAGATTACGGCTATCGAGGTGGAGGCGCTGGTTTTCAACATTCTGCGCACCGACCGGCCGCGGGAGGTGGAGACCCGGTCGTATACATCCACTTATAACCCGCTGAACTGGGTGATCGAGTTGCCCTAGATCACACACCCGCCCGGCGGGGCTCCGGCCCCACCGGGCGGAGCAGCCTTTCACATGCGCTTTCCCTCCGAAACGCTTGGCAAAAGCGTTTACCGGCAGACTCACCCGCCAGGGGGGTTCTCCTCTTTTCCGCCATAGACAAAATCCTATGGGCGGCGTATAATATCCCCATACTACATAGATTGGGGAACGGTCATGGACACGAATGCCAACAATAACCGTGAATCCTTCGAGGATCAGCAGGTCATTTTTGTGGATACCCATCTGATTCAGAAGGCGGTGGAGGGACTCCAGCGCGCCCGCGAGGAGTTCCAGACCCTGCTGGAGCAGGCGGAGGGCGGAGACGCCTCCGTCTATTACGACCTTGGCGTGCGCTATACCGAGGGCGACGGGACCGACAAGGACCCGGCCCAGGCGGCCCGCTGGTTTGCCCTGGCCTCGGAGGACGGGGATCTCCGGGCCACCGACCTGCTGGGGCGCTGTTACCAGTCCGGCGCAGGGGTGGAGAAGGACGAGGCCCGGGCGGCGGAGCTCTTTCAGCAGGCGGCGGAGCAGGACTACGCCCCCGCCCAGTGCGACCTGGGCCTGAGCTATGAGAACGGCTCCGGCGTGGAGAAGGACGAGGCCCGGGCGGCGGAGTGCTACCTCCAGGCGGCGGAGCAGGATTACGCCCCGGCCCAGACCAATCTGGCGGTGTGCTACTTCAACGGAATCGGCGTGGACAAGGATGTGGAGTGCGCCCACCAGTGGCTGGAGAAGGCGGCGGAGCAGAAGTTTCCCCGGGCGCTGAACATTCTGGGCGACTGCCACTGGGACGGCACTGGCGTGGAGCAGGACCGGGGGGAGGCGGCCCGGCTCTACCGGCAGGCCGCCGAGCAGGACTATCCCCCCGCCCTGTGCAACCTGGGCCTGTGCTATGAGCACGGGGACGGCGTGGAGCAGGACAAGGCCAAGGCGGTGGAGTGCTACCGGAAGGCGGCGGAGCAGGACTACGCCCCGGCCCAGTGTAATCTGGGCGTGCTCACGCTCCACGGCGTGGGCACCGAGGCCGACCCGGCCGCGGCGGCGGAGTGGTTCCGCCGGGCAGCGGAGCAGAGCTTCGCACGTGCCCAGGATCTGCTGGGCGACTGCTATCTGGACGGCAAGGGCGTGGAGGCCGACCCGGCCCGGGCGGCGGAGCTCTACCGGCAGGCCGCCGACCAGGGCTACGCCCCAGCGCTGTGCGACCTGGGCCTGTGCTACGAGAACGCCAACGGCGTGGCGGAGGACAAGGTCCAGGCGGCGGAGTGCTATCGGAAGGCGGCGGAGCAGGACTACGCTCCCGCCATGTGCAACCTGGCGGTGTGCTATCTCAACGGCATCGGCGTGGAGGAGGACATGGCCCAGGCGGTGGCGTGGTTCCAGAAGGCGGTGGAGGGCGGCTCCGCCCGGGCCAAGAGCATCCTGGGGGACTTCTACCTGGATGGCCGTGGGGTGGAGCAGGACAAGGAGAGGGCCCTCTCCCTCTACCGGGAGTCTGCGGCGGACGGCTACCTGCCCGCCATATGCAGTCTGGGCCTGTGCTATGAGACCGGCGACGGCGTGGCGGAGGACAAGGCCCAGGCGGTGGAGTGGTACACCAGGGCCGCCGAGGGGGGCTATGCCCCGGCCCAGACCAATCTGGCCTACTGCTTTCTCACCGGCATCGGCATGGAGGCGGCGCCGGAGAAGGCCATCCCCTGGCTGGAGAAGGCGGCGGAGCAGGGCCAGGCCCGGGCCCAGAGCCTGCTGGGAAGCTGCTACCGGGACGGCGACGGCGTGGAGGCCGACGCGGCCCAGGCGGCGGAGTGGTATGGAAAGGCCGCCAAACAGAACTATCCCCCTGCTATGTGCAGCCTGGGGCTGGCCTTCGAGCTGGGGGAGGGACTGACCGAAGACCCGGCCAAGGCGGTGTACTGGTACACCAAGGCCGCCGGGGAGGGCTATGCCCCGGCCCAGACCAATCTGGCCGTATGCCTGCTCAACGGGACCGGCGCGGAACGGAGCGCGGAGGAGGCCGTAGGCTGGCTGGAAAAGGCGGTAGAGCAGGAGTTCCCGCGGGCCCAGGGGATTCTGGGGGATCTGCTGCTCACCGGCAACGGCGTGCCCGAGGACAAGGCCCGGGCCGTGGAGCTCTACCGGGCCGCCGCCAAGGGCGGCTATGTGCCCGCCATGTGCGACCTGGGGCTGTGCTATGAGAACGGGGACGGCGTAGAGGAGGATCTGCGCCATGCGGTGCTGTGGTACCGCAAGAGCGCCGAGGAGGGCTATGCCCCGGGCCAATGCAACCTGGCGGTGTGCTACCTCAACGGAAACGGAGTGGAGCGGGACGCGGCCGCCGCCGTGCGGTGGCTGGAGAAGGCGGCGGCCCAGGGAAATGCCCGGGCACAGAGCATCCTGGGCGACCTGTGCCGGGACGGGGAGGGCACCGAAGTGGATGCGGCGCGGGCCTTCCAGCTCTATACCCAGGCGGCGGAGCAGGGCTATCCCCCCGCCCAGTGCGCCTTGGGCTACTGCTACGAGGTGGGGAGCGGCACGGCGGAGGACAAGACCAAGGCGGTGGAGTGGTACGAAAAGGCCGCGCAGCGGGGCCATGCCACCGCTCAATGTAATCTGGCCTACTGCTACGAGCAGGGCATCGGCGTGGCGGAGGACAAGACCAAGGCCGTGGAGTGGTATGCCAGGGCCGCCGAGCAGGAGCACCCCAGGGCCATGTGCAACCTGGGCCTGTGCTATGAGTACGGCGAGGGTGTGGCGGAGGACAAGACTAAGGCGGCGGAGTGGTATGAGAAGGCCGCCCGGCGGGGGTATGCCCCGGCCCAGTGCAACCTGGGCTTCTTCTATGACCGGGGCGTGGGCGTAGCGGAGGACGCCGCCAAGGCCGTGGAGTGGTACGAGCGGGCGGCGGAGCAGGGCTATCCCCGCGCCCAGTGCAACCTGGGCTACTGCTATGAGAGCGGCAAGGGCGTGAAGGAGGACAAGGCCCGGGCCGTGAAGCTGTACCGCCAGGCCGCCGAACAGGGCAGCTCCGTGGGCCAGTGTAACCTGGGCTACTGCATGCTCAAGGGGATCGGCATACGGCCTGACCCGGCGCAGGCGGTGTATTGGTTCCGAAAGGCCGCCGAAGGCGGCTCCGGCCGGGCCATGTGCCTGCTGGGTGACTGTTACCGGGAGGGCCAGGGCGTGGAGGCCGACGCGGCACAGGCCCGGACGTGCTACCAAAAGGCCATTGACCTGGGCTTCGACGCCAAGGAGGAGCTGGAGGAGCTGGACAAGGCCGCCCCCGCCGGAGCGGCGGAACAGCCGAAGAAAAAGAAGTCCTTCCTGGGCCGGCTGTTTGGAAAATAGGACAAAATCAATCGGGGGCCGCAGGCATTGCCTGCGGCCCCCGATTGTATGATCCCCGGCCGGGCGGGGCGGCCGCCTCCCTCAGCCGATGCGTCCGAAGTCGGAGAAGGGGAAGCAGATGAACTCCGCCTTGCCCAGCAGATAGCGCGTGTCCACGGTGCCCAGGGTCACGTCCCGGCTGTCGTTGGAGTGGTTGCGGTTATCCCCCATGACGAAGACCGACCCCTCCGGCACCGTCACGGAGGTGAGATCCTCATACCAGGGCTCCTCCATGGGCTCGTTCAGATAGGGCTCGTCCAGGGCTTCGCCGTCCACATAGACGGTGCCGGTCTGGTAGTCGATGTCCACCGTCTGGCCCTCCACGGCGATGATCCGCTTGACAATGGGCCCCCTGGCGGCGTCAAACTCCTTGGTGAGCACCACGATGTCCCCCGGCTGGGGATCGGTGTAGCCGATGTCCCGGATCAGCATCACATCCCCCTCGTGGAGGGTGGGCAGCATGGACTCCCCCACCACCGGGGTGATGCGCCCCACGAAGGTGAATACCAGGATGATGGTCACCAGCGCCACAATCAAAATCTGAAGCCACTCGTAGGCCTCCTGAGCGCCGCTGAGGGGCTTTTCTTCTTTTTTCGGTTTTTTCATGGGCAAACTCCCCGCTTTCGACAAAGGAGGGGCTGTCCAGCAGCCCCTCCCGTGCGTATCTTATTTCGCGTACTCGATGACCTTGGTCTCCCGGATCATGTTGACCTTGATCTGGCCGGGATACTCCAGCTCCTCCTCGATCTTCTTGGCGATGTCCCGGGCCAGGAGCACCATCTGATCCTCGCTGACCTTGTCCGGGGCCACCATAATGCGCACCTCGCGGCCGGCCTGAATGGCGAAGGACTTCTCCACGCCGGGGAAGGAGGAGGTGACCTCCTCCAGCTTCTCCAGACGCTTGATATAGTTCTCCAGGTTCTCGCGGCGGGCGCCGGGGCGGGCGGCGGAGATGGCGTCGGCTGCCTGGACGATGCAGGCCACGATGGTGCGGGGCTCCACGTCGTTGTGGTGCGCCTCAATGGCATGCACGATGTCCTCGTTCTCCCGGTACTTCCGGGCCAGCTCCACGCCGATCTGCACGTGGGAGCCCTCCACCTCGTGGTCGATGGACTTGCCCAGGTCGTGGAGCAGGCCGGCCCGCTTGGCCTGGGTCACGTCGGCGCCGATCTCGGCGGCGATCAGCCCCGCCAGGTGGGACACCTCGATGGAGTGGTTGAGCACGTTCTGGCCGTAGCTGGTGCGGTAGCGCATGCGGCCCAGCAGCTTGATGAGCTCGGGGTGCAGGCCGTGGACATTGGTCTCGAACACGGCGCGCTCGCCCTCGGCCTTGATGGTGGCGTCCACCTCCCGCTTGGCCTTCTCCACCATCTCCTCGATGCGGGTGGGATGGATGCGGCCGTCCTGGATGAGCTTCTCCAGGGCGATGCGGGCGATTTCCCGGCGCACCGGGTCGAAGCAGGAGACGGTGATGGCCTCCGGCGTGTCGTCGATGATCAGGTCGACGCCGGTCAAGGTCTCCAGGGTGCGGATGTTGCGGCCTTCACGGCCTATGATCCGGCCCTTCATCTCATCATTGGGCAGGGGGACTACCGACACAGTGACCTCAGCCACATGGTCGGCGGCACACCGCTGGATGGCTTGGGTAATAATCTCGCGGGCCTTCTGGTCCGCTTCATCCTTCAGCCGCTGTTCGATCTGGGTGATCTTCAGGGCCTTCTCATGGGTCAGTTCATTCTCCAGGTTGGTGAGCAGGTATTCCTTAGCTTGGTCAGCGGTGTAGCCGGAGATTTTCTCCAGCATCTCAAACTGGTGTTTTTTCACCAGGTCCGCCTCTTTAAGCTGCTCCTCCACCTCAGTCATCTTCTTTTGCAGGGCTTCTTCTTTCTTCTCCTGGTTTTCCAGTTTGCGGTCCAGGGATTCTTCCTTCTGCTGGATGCGCCGCTCCAGTCGGGATACCTCGCTGCGGCGGTCCTTTAATTCTTTTTCGGTCTCAGTTCGCATGCGATAGATTTCATCTTTCGCTTCGACAATTGCTTCTTTCTTTTTGCTTTCTGCTGTTTTCAGAGCCTCGCTGACCAGCCGCTTCGCCTCATCTTCGGCGGAGCCCAGTTCAGCTTCGGCGATCCGTTTTCTATATTTCACGCCCAGGGGAAAGGCGATAATCAAGCCGGCAGCAAACGCAATGATACCGATATAGATTGTCATGTCGCCCATACGATGTTTCATACCTCCTTTGTTTGAATTTTGGAAATTGAATATTGTAATATAGATCAGGGTAGCATTTTCAAAAACCAGTGGGCCATGGGGACAGGCCATAGCCCTCCACTCTAAAAAAACGCTATTTCTATTTTACCGTTCCGTGGGTGTGATGTCAAGGTGAATGTATGGACGGGGCATTTAAAATGGATGGAACCGCCAAAGATTTGGCCTTGACAAATCTCTACCCCGGTGGTATGATACACAGTAATCAGCAAAGGCTGAGGATTTTTATAAGAACTGAAATCGTTGATGAGGACGTTGCCGTCCCAAACAACCATACCAGAGAGGAAGCGCCACCGGCTGAAAGCGCGTCTATGGAAGGAATGGCAGATACCACCTCTGAGAGTGCGATTAAGGCTTGTCCCCAAACGCGCCGCGTGACAGCGTTACCCAGTCTACGAGGGGCAGGGTGTTTTCCTGCAATTCGGGTGGAACCGTGGAGCATTTGCTTCATCCCGTGTTTTCTGCGCGGGATGGGGCTTTTTTTATTTCATCCTCCCGCAAAGATGCAAGGGCTCCCCCCAGGGGGAGGATGATTTGAAATAAAAACCGCAGACTATGGATAGAATTTTTGTGAAAAGGAGCGAGCGAACTATGATCAACATCACCTTAAAAGACGGCGTCGCCAAGGAGTACCAGGCTCCGATTACCCCTATTGAGATCGCAAAAGACCTCTCTGCCGGCCTGGCCAAAGTCGCCTGCGCTGCAAAAGTGAACGGCGAGCTTCGGGACCTGCGCTTCCCCATCGAAAGCGACGCCAATGTGTCCATCCTCACCTTTGAGGACGCCGAGGGCAAAAAGGCATTCTGGCACACCAGCGCCCATGTGTTGGCCCAGGCGGTGCAGCACCTGTATCCCGAGGCTAAACTGACCATCGGCCCCGCGGTGGACAACGGCTTCTATTATGACATCGACGTGGAGAAGCCCTTTGTGGCAGAAGACCTGGAGAAGATCGAAGCCGAAATGAAGAAGATCGTCAAGGAAGGGGAAGCATTGGAGCGGTTTGAGCTCTCTGGCGACGAGGCCAAAGAGCTGATGAAGGATAACCCCTACAAGGTTGAATTGATCGAGGAGCACGCTGGAAAAGGGGAGAAGCTGAGCTTCTTCCGCCAGGGCGATTTCACCGACCTGTGCGCCGGCCCCCACCTGATGAATACCAGCCCCATCAAGGCCATCAAGCTGACCCAGTGCACCGGCGCCTATTGGCGCGGCGACGCCAACAACCGGATGCTGTGCCGGGTGTACGGCATCAGCTTCCCCAAGGCTTCTATGCTGGAAGAGCACCTGAAGATGCTGGAAGAGGCCAAAAAGCGGGATCACCGCAAACTGGGCAAAGAGCTGGAGCTCTTCGACATCTTTGAGGAAGGCCCCGGATTCCCGGTGTTCCTGCCCAAGGGTATGGCCCTTCGCAATACCTTGGAAGGCTACTGGAGGGAGCTGCACCGCAAGGCCGGCTATCTGGAGATCCGCACCCCCCTCATCCTCAACGAGGAGCTGTGGCACCGTTCCGGCCACTGGGACCATTATAAAGACAATATGTACACCACCGTCATCGACGGGGAGGACTACGCTGTCAAGCCGATGAACTGCCCCGGCGGCATGCTGGTCTACAAGAGCAAGCCCCGCTCCTATCGGGATCTGCCCCTGCGCATGGGTGAGCTGGGTATCGTCCACCGCCACGAGCTCTCCGGCGCCCTCCACGGCCTGATGCGGGTTCGCTGCTTCACCCAGGACGACGCCCACATCTTTATGACCGAGGATATGATCAAGGACGAGATCAAAGGCGTTGCCGCCTTGATCGATGAGGTCTATTCCATGTTCGGCTTCAAGTACCATGTGGAGCTCTCCACCATGCCCGAGGACCACATGGGCTCCCTGGAGCAGTGGGAGCAGGCAACCTCCGCCCTGGAGAATGCCCTGAAAGAGCTGGGCCGCGACTATGTGATCAACGAGGGCGACGGCGCTTTCTATGGCCCCAAGATCGACTTCCATCTGGAGGACTGCTTGGGCCGGACCTGGCAGTGCGGCACCATCCAGCTGGACTACCAGATGCCCGAACGGTTTGACCTGGAGTACACCGGCGCAGATGGCGAGAAGCACCGCCCCATCATGATCCACCGGGTGCTGTTTGGCTCCATTGAGCGGTTCATCGGCATCCTCACCGAGCATTTTGCCGGCGCGTTCCCCATGTGGCTGGCTCCAGTGCAGGTCAAAGTGATCCCTGTCTCTGAGAAGCATATGGACTATGCCAAAGGCGTTTACCAGAAGCTGTTTGACGCCGGCCTGCGGGTGGAGCTGGATGAGCGCAATGAGAAGATTGGCTACAAGATCCGGGAAGCCCAGTTGGAGAAGGTCCCCTACATGCTGATTGTAGGCGACAAAGAGGTGGAGGCGGGCAACGTTTCGGTCCGCTCCCGCAGCGATGGCGACAAGGGTGTCAGCACCCTGGAGGATTTCCTCTGTGCCATCAAAGTGGAGATCGATTCTAAGGCGCAGTAATCCCTTATATAAATAGGTATAGAAGAGCCCCAGGGGAGTACATCCCCCGGGGCTCTTGTTTTTTCATCCAGATTTCAGGCAAAACTGGAAATTTGTTCATATCTTGGGGATAAGATAGATACAGCCATGGGAAAATATCCTTGGAGCACAGGAGTCTACCAACTTGTTAAGAATAAAAAGTTGGCAAATATTTATTGATGTTGCACAATAATTGTGTATTTTCTGTTACGATATCAGGCGATTTGGTTGTAAAATAGTAACAAACAGAGCCCC
>OJSB01002116.1_pt1 | contig 11470 bp, 7 predicted proteins | sample 1599331 | NCBI WGS metagenome assembly OJSB01 (sample SAMN04168657, study PRJEB22393) | human gut metagenome | biome: human gut microbiome; feature: stool | host: Homo sapiens | collected 2014-03-20
AAACTATTCATCTGTCCTCATCGCTCCTGATGGAAAAGTGTGGGTAGCTACTTTGGAAGGAAATGTGTACAGCTATCATCCGCAAACAAAAGTTATCTCCCGGGAAGAAAATGCCTGCAACACTAATGGAGACGCCATCAAAGGGATGGAGATAGACGACTTGGGACATTTGTGGATATTGGCAGACCCATACGTAAAAGAATACAATCCGACGAATCATTCATTTAGAATAATGTATAATTCCGACCGCTTCATTCAAATGGATTATTTCCTTTCCATCCGCAAAATGGAAAACGGGGCGATTTGCCTCGGAGGGATTGGTGCTTTTTGCTTGATTACTCCGTCTGCAGAACTGGATCAATCTCCCAATGATATAAAGCCCGTTATATCCTCCATCAAAATAGACGGAAAAACACAAATAACAGGTATAAATACCCGGCAAATAGAATTGAATCCTGATAATATCAATGTAGAAATCTCCTTTTCTACGCTGGAACACTTGTACGCCGGACAAATCAGTTATGCTTACCGTCTGAAAGGATGGGATGCAAGCTGGAAATCACTCCCTCCGGGAGTAAACACTGCGTATTTCACCAAACTTCCCAAAGGCAGCTACACACTGGAAATTAAAGCGACGGACATTCACGGTTGTTGGGCACAGCCCATATCCTGCCTGCAAATCGATCGTCTACCGGCATGGTATGAGACATGGTGGGCCTACACCCTCTATATACTTTCTTTTATTCTGATAGTGGCAGGAGTCATAAAGATCTACTTCAACCGTCTGCACCGGAAGCAACAGGAACAGTTGGAAGAACAACTGACACAGATGAAATTCCGCTTCTTTACGAATGTCAGCCACGACTTACGCACTCCCCTGACACTGATTATCACTCCCCTAAGCAGTCTGCTGTCGGAGATTCAGGACGGCAAGTTAAAGCAACAGTTAGCTTCCATCTATCGCAATGCTGAAGAGTTGCTGCAATTAGTCAATCAATTACTGGATTTCCGCAAACTGGAAGTGAGCGAAGAAAAACTGAATCTGACGAATGCAGATATTAGTGAATTTGTCACAACCACTTGCGAAGCATTCGAGTCGTATGCGAACAACAAGCAGATTCGCTTTTCAGTCATACCACTGAAACAAACGCTTTATATGTATCTTGACCGGGATAAAGTACACAGGATTCTCTACAACTTACTCAATAATGCGTTCAAATTTACACCTCCTGAAGGAAGAATCGATGTGTTTTTCAAAATGGAGAACAGAGGAGGGATACAGTACGTCTGCATCATCGTGCAGAACACCGGGCAGGAAATAGCAGCAGATGAACTTCCCCATATATTCGACCGCTATTATCAGATCGGGGCAAACACTCACAGACAGGCAACAGCAGGAAGCGGCATCGGACTGCATATTGTGAAAGAATATGTCGCCATGCATCAAGGCTTTATAGAAGTGGAAAGTAATAAGGAAGAAGGAACAGAATTCTGTGTCTATCTTCCGACCAATCTGGTTGATAAACGTTTGTTACCGAGAGAGGAGAATATACCGGATGAATCCGGAGCAACTGAAACGAACTCATCAGATGCCCGAAAGACTATTTTGATTGCAGAAGACAATGAAGAATTCCGTCAATTCATGTATCAGCAGTTATCACAAGAATATCAGGTATGGGAAGCCTCCAACGGAGAAGAAGCGGAAGCCATCGCCAATGAGAAAGAAGTGGATATCATTGTGAGTGATGTCATGATGCCGGGAATGGACGGGTTTGAATTATGTCTCCGGCTGAAAGAGAATATGAAGACTTCACACATCTTCATTATCCTGCTTACTGCCCGCACAGGTGACGAAAACGAACTGGCAGGATATCAGTCGGGAGCAGACTGCTACCTGACAAAGCCTTTCAACATGGATATTTTAAAGAACCGGATCCAGCATCTGCTGGCATTGCAGCAAAAACGGAAACAGATATTCTTGTCAGGTATTGAGGTGAATGCAGAAGACCTCACTTCTTCCAAAGTAGACGAGCGATTCCTGCAAAAAGCAATCGAACTGGTCGAAAAGAATCTGGATAACAGTGATTATAGCGTGGAAGCTTTCAGCGACGACATGTGTATGAGTCGAATGAATCTCTACCGCAAACTGCAAATTATCACGGGGCAGAAACCCACAGAATTTATCCGAAGCATCCGTTTAAAGAAAGCTGCCGGATTACTGACTCATACGGAACTGACCGTTATTGAGATATCGGAAAAGGTGGGATTCGCTACACCGAGTTATTTCAGTAAATGTTTTAAGGACATGTTTGGGGTGTTGCCTACACAATATCACTCACAGGATTAAAGAAAAAAGGACGTCCCCGGGGGAAAAAGGGAATGGGAAATACGGGAACGTCCTCAAAACATAACAATACAGAAATATGGACTTTCACAAGGGCGCATTTCTGTCTCTCTTATGCAACATTCCCTTCTATAAAAATATGGAGGAAATATCTGGAGAGGATATTATTATGTGGGAAATTTAGTTTATAGTCTTAAAAGCAATCTGATTGCATCAAAGTGATGAACGATAGGCAGTCCGAATATATTCTCCTACTGCATTGTCATCATTGATTTCTATGTATTTTTTCAATAAATCCGCAAATCCGGATTTTATCTGTTCCGTTTGCTTGTTCTCGCAGGCTGTAGAATATTCATCAACAGCCATGAGAAAATCCTGCATTCGTTCATTCAGCATTGTTCCTCCTGTACAAACCACATCGGAAATATAGGCTTGGATACTACCATTTTCTATGACAACAGGGAGGCGGTATTCCAGTCCCGATTTGCTGGCACGAATAGAAAGCACTTTTACTACGGGCGACACAATAGTCACCGTATCGGAAAAATCAAACTTTCCGTGGATTATTTCTGCACTATCTACCGGCTGCCCGCTCGAAACATCTTTCATATAAACCATTTTTCCTTCGAATTCGGGCAAAGGTGCACTGCCGTTAATCTCGTAACCTTTTATCTGATGCCCGGTGCAAGCCACTATCAGACATATTCCCGGAAGAAAAGATAAAAGTTTCACATATCTGTTCATTAAGCTCTTCATTCTTCTTTAAAAAAGAAAAGCCGTCCGCACTATCAGCTGAACGGCTTTCTCTTTTCATTCATACATTTGTATAATCATTCATCCTTAGAATCTGAATCCCAGTTTCACCACAGGCATTTCAAATATTTTGATATTGTGGTGACTGGCGTTATATTTATCAAATCCTTTCGGGCAAATCTGTATCAAGTCATAGCGGTAAGCCAGAGGGTGCATTTCGAAACCGAAAACAAAACCTTTGGCAATGCTATACTCAATACCTGCTACGGCAGCTACTTTGAAACCGTACATCTGACCGGCTTTACTTCCGGAAACATAGACCTGTGACGGAAGTTCTTCCGAGTCGTCACTATCCTTGTAGGTGTCTCCGGTGTATGGTTCGGTCGTTTCAATGCGTGCCATCTGGAAGCCGAGTGCGCCTCCGAGATATGGATGAATACGTTCGTTGCGAGTCTTGAAATAGTAGTTGGAACCGACAGATACATACCAGTTGTTGGTCATCTGCGCATTGATATAACTTTGCGCAGGGATAATCATGTCGGGTACACTGTTGTCTCCTTCTACATAGTCTTTCTTAGGAGTGAGGCTGACGTTCATGCTGAACTGGAAATTTACATCCCAATTGTCAGACACAAAATACTTACCTTCAATTCCGGCTATATTGACCAGACTATTATTATTCAGACTCCCGATGTTCAGATAGCGGTTCAGATCGCCGGAGTTATCCTTCCCTCCATTGGGAAGTCCGACTACTCCTCCGTCATTGGAGAACTTGGGAAGCAGATAAGAAGTGTTCTCGTTAAAGAACTTTCCGCTACCAAGCAGGACTGAAACCTGCCACTGTCCTTTTTTCGGGGCAAACGACGCATCATCACCGCTGCTGTAACGCTGCGCCATTGAAGGCGCAGCTGTCATACAGGTCAGCAAAAGTAATGTGCATAGTTTTTTTATCATCTTGTTACTTTTACGTAGTTAGGGAATTATTTCAAGAAGATAGCAAGAAGTGCTTTCAATTGAGCGCTTGCAGCATCATAGTCTGCCTTGGCAGCATCATATTCAGCCTGTTTTACTTTGATCTTTTCCTGGATACTTACCAATGATTCAGTAATATAATCTGTATCAGTATAAGTACCTGCCGCTAATTTCTCTATATTTCTCTTAGCTTTAGCAACATCGGCCTTAGCGGCAGTGACATTTGCCAGAGCAATCATGTATTCTTCCTTAACCAAGTTTTTGATAGCTTCCAAGGAACCTAAATCACCATTAGTAAAGTTATTATTCAAATAAACAGTGATTTCCGTTTCAATCTTACCTTTGATAATTTCATTATTGCCGTATTCTTTTTGTACTGTTGCAATATTATCATTTACTTCTTTAAAGACTTTATCATAAGCAGCCTGGGCTTCGTCGTTAGCTTTCTTAGCTTTATCTACAACATCCGCCAAAGCAGCATTTGCTTTATCTTGAGCAGCCTGTTCTACAGCTTTTTGAGCAGTAAATGCTTCTTTCAAAGCTTTGTAAGTTTCTACCTGATCAATTATAGCTTGTAGACTAGCCGTTTCTGCTGTTGCCCAAATCATCTTACCAAGAGAACCATAATCATTCTTCAAGGCGTCTACATGATTACCACCAGCCGCAGCTATTACTTCGTCCTTAGATACTGGCAATCTTCTTGGATTATTACCGGAATTGAAATTATCGCTAAATACAGTAGAAGAAGCTGATTTCCATTTTTCCAATGGAGTCTTTACACTGGAGTCTTGCTCTACATCTATTAATTTTCCAATATTTTCTTTACTAATTTCATTTGCAGTAGCGATGTCACCAGCATCCCAAGTGATAAAGCCTAAATCTACTCCAACAACTTTTTTAAAGTTATCAGCGTCTGCTATCAACCAAGCAGAGATTTTTTTCGTATCACTTCCTTTTGTTGCAGTTGCCTTAGTAACTTGTGCTTCTTTAGCCAATGCATCCTTATAGTATGCAACTAAAGCCGCAGCTACAGCATCAATATTAGCTTCTTTTTTTCTATCTTCTGGTTTAAGTCCATTATATTTCTTTATTGCAGCATTAGCGGCTGCTTCTGATTTCTCCAAATCTATTTTCAGACTTTCATCATAAGCTGCCATTGCATCTTCCCATGCTTTATAATCTTTAGCATAGTTCTCTTCTGCTTCTTTTTGTGCTGCAAGAGCTGTAGCCAATTGTGGTTTGGCCCATTCTATATTTTCCAAATCAACACCTTTAGTAGCCTTATCAATCAGCTTAACCCAACCATCAATCTGACTTTGTGCTTCAGTAATTTGTATACTTTTAGCATAGGCAAAAGTACCAGTAGAAGAATTATAACCAGCAACAGTTGTTCCACTAGGTATTACATCATTCAATCCTTTCTTTACACTTTCAGCCTCTACTTTCTTAGAATAAGCTGCAGCTGTTTTAGCTTTGTTCTTGTTAGAGTTCTGGTTATTTTTAGCAGTCTCCAACTTATTGCTAGTAGCATCCAAGTCAGATATCAGTTTAGGATTAGCAACTTCCAACTTGCCTTTTTCAATATTATACTGTTGTTCCTTGACTTTTGCAGCAGCAATTTCTTCTTCCAGCTTCTTGACTTCTGCTTCCCAATCTGCAACAGTAGTATACTCATTATCCAAGATAGCTTTCAAGTTATCAGCATACTTCTGCGTCATTTCTAAAGCAAATTCTGCATTTTTCAATGCATTATCCAAAACCGCTTCTAAATTATTATCAGCTACTATATCAGAATAGTTAGCTAATTGCTCCTGAAGTTTTTTCAAGCTACCGGCTTTATAGCCATCCGCAGACTGGGTAGGATCTTCAGTAATAAGATAAACATAATACTTAGTCGTAGAAGAATTAGTCTCCGTGCTTTCATCCGGATTTGTAGTAGTAGTGGAATTCGCAACTTCCGATGACAGAATTCTTTTGATAACAGTTGTTGAATATCCATACATTGCCTTGTCCATTGCTTGTTTTGCATAGGCGACTTGCGCTTGTACACCATTCAAACGAGCTTGTTCTTCATCTGTCAGCAACAACTTGGAAGCTTCAATCTGTTCCATAGCTTGCTTGTAAGCTTCCTGTGCTTTAGCAGTGGCAGTTTCGGCAAGAAGCATTTTTTCCTTATACTGCTCAACAATCAATGCCTTTTCATTTTCCCACTTAGTTTTGTCAGCTTCCGCTTTTGCAATGTCAGCTTCCGCTTCTGCTTTTGCTTGTGCAGTAGCAGCTTCTTCCTTTTCAATCAGGAGTTGCTTCAACTGAATATCCAGTTCATGCAACTGCAAATCAATTTCTGCAGATTTATTCTGAAGTGCCAAACCTGCATTAACTAACTCTTGCTCTGCAACCTGTGCTTTTCTCAATTCAGCCTCTACAAGCTCAACTGCAGCTTGAGCTTTGATAAAATCAGACTTTGCTCCCCTAAGTTCTGCAATGCCTTCCGGTTCATCGGTATCAATACATCCCGTGAATGTCGCCGTCGTACCTGCCATGAGCAAGGTTGCGACTAAATACGTCCATTTTCTCATAAAAGTAAATTAAATGTTATACAATTAATAAATAAAAAATTTGTTTGTACTAATTCATGATTTATTTCGCTTCACTCCCCCTCTTCCCGTTACTTTGTAGGTAACGGGAAAACCCTTGTGCCTGCTCTTTTAGAGTAGTCTATACTAGAAAATAATACGATATATGACGAATCTTCTTACCCCTGCTTATGAGAAAAAGTAGAGGGGCGGGAAATCTATTGCAAAATTTAGACGTTAACAAAGCTCTAAGACAAAGAATCCACGTGTTCTTCTGTGTTTATTCCTATTTTGAGTAGTTTATTAGAAAAAATGTACGATTTTGTTTGGATGTTTTAAGAAATATGCTCATATTTGCAGCGTCTTTTCTTCCCGTTACCTACAAAGTAACAGCACTATCAATCAACTACTTGCCACAAATATAGTTCCTTTTCAGCGAAGATAGAATCGTCACATTCGCTTCATCTATTTTCTTATTCTTAAAAGGTTTTAGATAAGTCTCTGTGACGATAATGGATGAATGTCCCATCGCCTCTGAAATAATGCCTGGATGTATCTCGCAATAATATGCCATTGTAGCCCAAGTATGCCGAGCCGTATATGAGCTTAAATCAGAAGTCAATGCAAGTACTTGTTTCAGCAACAGAAGCTGATAGTTAAAATTACGCAAAGCTATCTGATATTCCCTGTAGGTAGCTTCGGTACTCTCTCCGCCAGTCAGTATGGGAAAAAGATAAGGAGAAGCAGAATCGGTGTTCATATACTTTTTTATTAGTTTCATAGTTTCCGGCAGAAGCGTCACAGTTAGAAGCCGCCCGGTTTTTCTACGACGATAAGTAAGCACATTCCCCACCATATCCTGCTTTTTAAGATAGGCAAGATCTACAAACGGCATACCACGAAGCATGAACATTAAGAAAAAGTACGCGCGCGTACGTTGTAATTCTTCCCTTCCCTGATGAATTTGTTTGGGAAGCTCTTTCATCAATCGTTCCATATCCTCCTTTTCCAGTGCACGCTTTCTGTCAGCACGCGTTCCTGTATAAACATACCGGAAATGATGCGGTATATAAGATGCCATACGACGGTCAACCGCGCGGTTGTACACCGCCCTCAATGTACGCATATAGGTTGAAACCGTGTTCCAACTACAATCCTTTTCCCGCAAATACGTTTCAAAACTTTTAAGAAACTCCTGATTCACTTTCTTGAATGACAGATTCCTGCTCCCGTTAAATGCAATGATAGCATTCATGCTACTCCTGTAAACATGAGCAGTTCCATAATTCCCACTTTTTCGAAGCCCTTCAGCTACTTCCTTCATAAATGAAATCAAATTCCCCATTTTTATTAATTTTAGTTATCACTCAAGCACGTCCCTGAAGAAAAGCGCCCTCACCGCAATTCCCCCCAATGCTCTTAATTCAAAATCTCAAAGTATCATCATACAAATATGATGAATTATGTTTTCTTTATATACACCCGATGTGTTCCTCTGCCATCAATCCCGATACCGGAACCGGGCGTATACGCCCATTGGCGCAATTCATTGGTAGCCGCTGTGCGCAGCAGACCTGTCAGCTTCCGGTATTCGTAGACTGTCAAAAAAGGATGTTCCTCCAAATATCTGACAGCCAATGCAAGCCGTTGCTCCGGAGTATACTTCTGTGAAGAACGTTGCGACTTCCACGGGGCTCTTTCCAGCAGACATCTTCCATTGATACGCCTTATCATCTTCCTGTCTACACGAAAGTTCACGTTTCCCACCACAATGCTTCGTGCGTTACGATGGGTTTCGCCTTCTCCGGCCTTTTCACGCTCTTTATCTTTGCATAACGCCAACGAAGGAGAGAATGTTCCAATGCCATCCAGCTTCACAGACTTGCCTTCTGCCATCTGATGTGCCATCTCAATACCTATTTGTGTAATTACGCCTTCCACATCTCCGACATTAAAACCACTACTGGATGCTATCTGACGTATCAGCTCCTCGGTAGAAACCTGATCCATCATTGCAAACCGAGGATAAAGTACTTGTTCGCCCGTTCCATGAATATCGGGCATTTCTTCCATTACATACATTGCCATAGTACTAAAGTTTATTTGAAATATTGATTACTAATAGAAAACATCCTAGCTATAGGTAGAAAACTTGTTCTCCCCTAGAAGAAAAGTTCTTTTTCCCTTAGGGCAAACTAAAACCGCAAGTTCTGGTTTTATAACTGAAACTTCTGATTACATAATCAAAAGTTCCGGTTTTATAATCAGAACTTGCGGTTATAGTTTTCTTACCAACAAAGATACGTTTTCCTGCCGGGATAAGCAAGTTTAATCCCTATGAAAAGGAAGTTTGATTACGATTCAGTTACTATCACCGTTTCTTTACTTTATATCCTTTCAAGGTAAAACCTACTTCAAACAAATTCAAAAGGGCTATCCGGATGTTATCTTCAATATAGGTTCCCATAGTATCATATTTCGCAAAGTAGACGGGAAGCAGCCTGTTATTCCTCCTATAGCTTTCATCCGGTGTTTTACCGGTAAAACGTTCTTTCTTCTTCACTCCCCAACGAACGGTTTTACTGCAAGGGAGAGGTATACCGATCGTCAACACTTTTTCTTTTGTTGCCGTATCAGTGATTCCATGTTTCCGGATACTGATATGGCTGGCTCCCAAATAAGTACCGATATACAGGACAACCGTCAGCTTCCAATCGTCCAAAGCCTCATCGGTTTGAATACCATTTACCAAATCAGAGAAATAGTTCTCAACCATTTCTTTGTCAAAACTGTTTAGTTCGGGCCATTCACATTTCTCAAACAACTGATGCACATTGACAGGAACCAGTAAAGTGGTTATTTCTAATTGATATTTCATTCATTTCATTTTTATATCATTGCATTTTAAATCGTCTCAAATATCTTACCGACTATAAATATACAATTTTATCAAATCAAATGCTAAAGAACAAAGCTTTTTTATCAAACCACTTTCTAAAAAGAAAAGACTGTTTGACATACCCTCACTTATATAAATAGGGTTTATCAAGCAGTCCTTTCCTTTCGAGTTATCATTCGTTTTTTCCAGTGAAGGACGTTATCGTTTCCAGCCTTTACGGCATTTCAGTCTCCATTTGGAATTTACGGCTTACTTTCATTAAGTTGATGGTGTAAGTGACTACGTTCTGTGCTTCCTGAACCATCGTGAGATATACCATGCTAACCCGGATGCTTCCTGATTGGCTTTGGATGCGTTGCAGTTCCTTACGTTTCAATAGCGAAAGCTGTCCGTTGAGGTCGTTGGCACGACGGATTTCTTCTTCCAGATTGTTGTACTCGTTGTTTTCCATTTTCTTACGGCATTGCTGAATCAGATATGTAATATCTTCGGCAACATCGCTGAATTCACCTTTCTGAATGGCATCCAACGGGTTGAAATTGTTGTCGGTATGTTCCAGGCAAGGTTCGCAGAGACGAGAAATACTGTAAACCAGTTCGCTGGCAAAGTCGTTGCCTTGATAGTAATAAAGTCCCTTTTCGAGTACGGTGTTGTTGTCGAGGCGGCACATGGCTACGGTGCCGGAACGTTTCATCTGTTTGATGAGCTGTTTTTCAAATTTTGTGGAACCCATAGCACGACGCAGTCCTCGAAGATTTTCGTGGAGGAAAGAAGTGACGGTCAGTTCGAAGTTGGTTTCTGCATATTCCAGCACTTTGGAAAGTTCTTCACGGGTGTGCTTACGCATCAGTTGCAGGGCTTCTGTGCTGTCTGTGGCTTGCATAAGTTGCTTCAGAGTTTCGCTACCTTGTTCTTTCGCTTTGCGTTTTTTGTACATCACTTGGCTACGGATCAGGATGAATACAGCTATACCGATGAGTGCGATGATAGAGATATTTCCTCCATAATGAAGTACGAGGGCTACGAAGAAACAGATGGTGAAGGCAGCTCCGGCAGTGATGAACCAGCCACCGATGACGCTTAACACGCCGGTAATACGATAAACGGCAGAATCACGTCCCCAGGCACGGTCGGCCAAGGAGGTACCCATAGCTACCATGAAGGTTACGTAGGTGGTAGAAAGAGGAAGTTTCAGGGAAGTTCCCAAGGCGATGAGCAGACCCGCTAATACCAGGTTGACAGAAGCGCGGACAAGGTCGAAAGCTGCTCCGTCGGCAATGATAGCTTCGTCTTTGCGGAAGCGGGAGTCAAACCATTCTTTGCTGCCACTTGGCATAATGCGGGAGATTCCGTTGGCAAGTGTCATGCTGATGCGGACTACTGTACGGGCAATCGGGGTACTTCCGAATGTTTCTTCTCCTTCATCTTGACGGGAAAGGTCGACGGATGTTTTAATTACGGCATGTGCCTTTTTAGAAGTACAAAGGGCGTAGACCATAACGGCTCCGGCTCCGATAAGGAAATACCACGGGGTTTTAGCGGGTCCCAGTAGGGAGGTCATCAGGAAGCCGTTCGGATTTCCTCCTCCGTTGGCGGTATAGTCCATAAAAGAGGAGAAACCTGCGAGGGGAACACCGATGAAGTTGACAAGGTCGTTGCCGGCAAAAGCGAGAGCGAGGGCGAAGGTGCCCATCAATACAATGACTTTGAAAACGTTGATTTTCATCCAGTGAAGGATTTGCATCAGCACAGTGAAGAACACGAAGAAGACGGCGATTAACATTAATGTGTTGTCTTGTATCCAGTGTTTGTTTTCGGGGGTCATGAAGGAGCTGTCTTTCAGTCCTTTGATAAGCATGAAATAGATGATGGCGGTAGCGGCTACACCTCCGAAGAGGGCAATGCTGTATTTCATCTTTTTCGTAT
>OJSB01002167.1_pt1 | contig 11166 bp, 10 predicted proteins | sample 1599331 | NCBI WGS metagenome assembly OJSB01 (sample SAMN04168657, study PRJEB22393) | human gut metagenome | biome: human gut microbiome; feature: stool | host: Homo sapiens | collected 2014-03-20
TCCTCCAGAATGGGCTTCATCCGCTCCTGGTCCAGCTCCGGCACCAGGCGGTGGAGGATATCGGGCAGCAGCATCCCCATACACGGCAGCAGCCGCGCCCGGGTCACGGTGCCGGCATACTCCGGCGCAAGCCGCTCCAGGGCCCGGTTCCAGGAGATGCAGATGGCATCCACCGAATCCCACAAGGTCCCGTCCAGATCAAACAGAAGTCCGTCAAACACGTCCATACCCCCGGTTCCGTCTCACAAAAACGACCACATCCGAAGGGATGCAGCCGATACCAATACCTTGATACTATATCATACCCAAGCCGCCCTTTTCAAGCCTCCCTGTCCCATATTTTGCACAAAAAGCCGGGGCCGCTGGGCGGCCCCGGCTTGGGAGCTGGGTTACAGGGTGAGGGCGCGGTGGAGAATGACGGCCATCTCCGCCCGGTTCAGGGTTCCGGTGGGGTTGAGCTTGCCCTGCTCGTTGCCCTGGATCACGCCGGCCTGGGCCATGGCGGCCATGGCCGTGCGGGCGTAGTCCGCCACGGAGGCCCCATCCGGAAAGCGGCTCAGGTAGCTGTCATAGGCGTTGGGCACAGACCGGTTGACGGCCTGCAAGGCCCGCAGGAGGAACACCATGGCGTCCTGCCGGGTGACGGGGTCGTTGGGGCGGAAGCTCCCGTCCGCCTCGGCGGTGGCGATGCCCAAAGCCTTGGCATGGGCCAGGGCCTCGGCGTAGTAGCTGCCGGCGGCCACGTCAGTAAAGTTGCCTGCGGCGGCGGTGCTGCTGAAGCCAAAGGTGCGGTAGAGCATCAGGATATAGTCGCCGCGGGTGAGGGTGGAGGCGGGGCTGAAGGTGGCGCCGTCGCCCGTACCGGTGGTAATGCCGTAGGCGGCCAGGAATTCCACGGAGGCTCCCGCCCAACTGTTATAGCTGCCCATGTCGCTGAAGCGGGAGGAGGCGGAGGGCGTGACCATCACCTGAACGGTGCCGGTATACTCGATGCCGTCGGCATCGGTACCCACATAGGGGATGGTTACAACGCCGCTGTAACCCGCCTTGGGCAGGAAGGTGACCTCGCCCAGCAGGTAGACGCCGCCCACGGAGTAGTCCACGGTGGAAACCACCTCGCCGCGGCACTGGGTGGGAGTGTGGAAGTTGTAGTAGAGCTGCCCGCCGGTGGTGTCGGGGGCGGGGAACCGGACGGAGGTCAGGGCCTTGCCGCCCCGGGCCGCGCAGGCGGCGGTAAAGTCGGCGGCGTTGAAGTCCACGGCCAGGCCGGTGGAGGTGTAGGTGATGATGGTGGGCTCACTCAGCGTCACATAGGTCAGCTTGACCCCGCCGTAGAAGGACTTGCCGTTGGTGGCCTCCCCCTCAAAGGGGATGCGCACGGAGCTGCCAGTGCCGCTGCCGGGGACAAAGGAAACCTGGTCCAGCCGGGGAGAGGAGGCGCGGTAATAACGGCCGGAGCCCACCTCAGACTCGCCGGACTCGCCGTGCTGGTAGTACAGATAGCCGCCGCGGCCGGAGTCGTAATCAAAGATCACATAGTTCAGATTGGCGCCGGTCTCCTTCACGCAGGCCTCGTTGAACGCGTCCGTCTGGAAGTTGACGGTGGAACCGTTGCCGGCCTGGAGCTCCACGGTAATGTCGCCGTCGTCCGCCCTGCCCTCAAAGGGGATGGTGACCGCCCCTTCAAAATTGCGCTTGGGTACGAAGGTCAGGTCGTCGATCTCGTCGTGGCGGATTTCCTCGTCCTCGTCAATCTCCTCCTGATCCCGCTTGTCATAGTCCCGGTAGAGGGTGCCCTCCCGGGAGGAGGGCAGATCGGTGAACCAGACCCGTCCCACCTCGGTACCGCTGGTCTCGTCGTAGACGAACTCGTCGAAGTCGTCATAGTCGAAGTCCACCGTGTCGTTGACGTCCACATCGTACGTCACGTCGCCCCTGGCGGCGCTGCTGCTCCGGCCGCCGCCCACCTCGATGACCAGGTCGCCGTAGAACTTATCCCGGGCGTCCGATCGGCCCTCGAAGGACAGGGTAACCGTCCCCTCATAATTCCGCTTGGGCACAAAGGTCAGGTCGTCGATCTCGTCCCGGTCGAACTCCTCGTCCTTCTCTACTTCGCGTTCACTGGAGTAGCCATAGTCGTAGTAGAGGGTGCCCTTGCTGGAGGAGGGCAGGTCGGTGAAGAAGATGTAATCGACCTCGGTGCCGTCCGACTCGTCGTAGGCATAGTCGTCAAAATCGTCCACGTCCAGATCCACGGCGTCGTTGACATCCACCTCATAGGTCACTTCGCCGTCAGAGGATGAACGCCCTGTGCCATTGACCTCAATATAAAGTGTACCAGAAAAATTCTCACCCTGGTCGGACTCACCGCTAAAACCGATCGTTACGGAACCATCGTAGTCCTCATCTGGCACAAAGGCGAGATCATCTAGGTCTCTGCGGGTAAAGCTCTCTCGCTTTTCGACCTCATATTCGTCTCGGCCGTCATAGTCAAAATATAGCACACCCTTACTGGACGAGGGTAAGCTTGTAAACCAGAGCTCATCCACCTCGGTACCCTGTGACGTTTCGTCATACACAAATTTATCGAAGTCCTCCTTTTCCAAGTAGAGAACCTCATCCGCATCCACCTCGTATTCTACATTTCGGCTCGCCGCCATGGCCCCGGGTACCAGGCTCGTTAAAAGGGCCAGACTCATACCCGCGGACAGCAGCCGGGCAAGCCCTCTATGGGTTCGCTTCATGTTCATTCTCTCCTTCCAATGCAGGTTTTTTCTTGGTTATATATTCCATTATCCAACATTACAGACGAAATGTCCAGAGCAAGGTTCCCGGTTTTCATTAAAAAAATCTTAAAGTTTGATCAGAACAGCCGGGAGGGAGCCCGCAGGCTCCACTCCCGGCTGCCGCCGTATATGAAATTGCGCTTATGTCTGCCTTACTCGGCGGGGCGGACCAGCACCTCGTCGGTCTCACCCAGCAGGATGGACTTCTCGCTGGGGCGCAGTTCGCCGGTGTTCTCGTCGCGGCCCTGGAGGACAAAGCGGGCGTCAGGATCGCCGATGGACTGGGCGGCCTCGTTGGAGCCCTGCCAGATGGGGTCGCTGCCGGGCTTGCGGTAACGGTTGAAGATGACGCCCAGCTCGGTGTCGCCGCTCTCCATCCAGTCGGTCATCATGTTCCAGTCGCCGGAGCTGTCGCCGAAGACCATCAGGGGGCCGGCGTTGTCATACTGGGGCGCGATGAAGTTGGTGATAATGGTGCTCTTGCCCTCACCCTGGGTCTGGGCGTACTTGCCCTCGCCGCCCCAGTCGTAGTTATACTCGTTGATGTAGCGGCCGTCCTCGCCCAGCTTGTTGCGCATGGCGTAGACGTGGTCCTCGGGCAGGTTGTAGCCCATGGTCTCATTGGCGGCCAGCACGGTGTCGATGGGGGAGGCGGAGACGATATACACTTCGATGCCGTTGGCCTGGAGGGTGGCATACAGGTCCTTCAGCTCGTCGGTGAAGGTCAGGCCGGTGATAAAGTCAATCGAGACAATGCCGGTCTTGCCGGGCAGCTCCACGGGAGAGGTCCAGGTTTCCTCGGCATAGCGGCCGTAGTCTGCCCAATACTGGTGGGAGGCGGCAGCCAGCTCCTGCACCTCGTCGGGGGTCATGCCGGTGAACAGATAGCCAACCCAGGGGTAAGAGACGGCGTGATCAAAGTAGTCGCCCAGGTTGCCGTACATGAAGCGCAGCTTGGCGGCGAAGTCCTGGTACTGGTTGGACGCGTGGATGTAGTTGAGGTCCTTGTCCCCCTCAAAGCCCTCGTAGTTGGCATAGATCCACTCGTAATCGCTGGTGATGTCGGCCACCAGGGTGGCGGGGGTGATGTTCTTGCCGTCCAGGCTGGTGCCCATGGACTTGTTCAGGTCGGGAATGCCGGTCTCCAGAACGGCCTCCATGTCGGCGGGGTCGATCTTGAATTGCAGGTTCTCAATCTGGTAGATGAGCAGGGCCTCCTGAATGTCGAAGATCACGGAGGTGTTGTCAAAGTCAAAGACCACGTACTTGCCCTGGTTGGCGTTCTCGTCAATCACGGCCTGGATGCGGGCGCGGGTAGCGGGGGCCCAGTTGCCGGTGATGAGCTGGGTGGCGTCGGGCTTGTAGTGGGAGCCGGTGTCGATGGCCGCAGTGTCGGTGGCCTTATCCCAGGTCAGGCCCACGTCCAGTGCGCTGGCGAAATCGCGTAGCTTGTAATAGTTGTTGCCGTTGTCAATATTGTATCCCTCGACAGCGGCCGCCTTACCGTCCACCGTGACCTTGGTGGAGGCGGGCACCAGAGAACTGGCTGCCAGCGCCGCGGGAATGCTCAGGCCCATGGTGAGGGCGAGCCCCAGAGCGATCAGTTTGGATGGCTTATGGGATTTCATTTCATGTTTCCTCCTCTTTTTCTTTCCTTGCGACCAGGAGTCCTCCGGCGCGGAGTCTCCAGTGGTCAGAGCCCCGACCCCGCAAGGTGTTTTGCATGATACCATGAGCATCTTCCAATTGCAACCATGCTCACATTATTCTGCCTTTTGCCCGATTTCAGCCACTCCATTTTGTTTAGATTGTATATATTTATTCCCCTATTTGTCACTATTTTTAGTGAGCATGCTCTACAAATGCGGTAAACTCCAATTATTTACCTCCCTTTTACAGCGCCATGGTGGCAGTTGGGCTCTGATCCGGCCTACACTGGACAGGAACCGTACCTCCCGCCCCGCAGAAAGGAGAACCCCCATGCTTCCCTGTCAGAGCCAATGTCCCTCCTACCACAGCGGCTGCCACAAGAGCTGCGCCTGCTGGAAGGCCTTTCAGGAGCGCCAGCGCCTCCAGCGCCAGGCAAAAAAGAAGTATCTCAAGTTCTACGGCGCGCTGTGCGCCCAATCCCTCCGCCAGCTCACTGCCGGACAGTCCCGCCGTCCGGCGTGGTGACTGCATGCCCGCGCGCTCCTGTCACGGCGGCGGCAAAGGCCCCTCTCCGCCGGACGGCGGGGAGGGGCCTTCTCTGCCTTGCTTTACTTGCGGCGCTTGCCGGTGTAGATGCACATGAGCATACAGAACACGGCGCCCCAAGCCCAGAATCTATGCTGTTTCATTGCCAGGCTCCTTTCCCTGGGCCCCGCGCCCGCCGGGCGCGGGCAGATAGGGCCGCATGCTGGCGGCGCTGATGGCCATGGTAGAGGCATTGTGCAGCAGGGCCGTGGTGGTCGGCGGCAGTATGCCGAAAATCCCCAGCGCCAGCAGGCTGGTGTTGATGGTCAAAATCGACCTGTAGTTGCGGTTAATGCGCTCCAGCATCCGCTGGGAGAGGCGGCGCAGGGCGGCCAGCTCCCGCAGATCGGAGGAGAGGAGGGTAATATCCGCCACCTCCCGGGCCAGGTCGGAGGCATCCCTCATGGCCACGGATACATCCGCGGCGGCCAGGGCGGGGGAGTCGTTGACCCCGTCGCCCACCATGATGAGCCTGCTGCCGCCCTCCTTGTAGCCCTCGATCAGGGAGGCCTTGTCGGCTGGGAGCACCTGGGCGCGGAACGTGTCGATGCCCAGCCGCTTACACACCGCCCGGGCGGCGGTCTCCTGGTCGCCGGTGAGCATGATCACCCGGCGCACCCCCAGCGCCCGCAGGGCGGCGATGGCCTCAGCGGCCTCGGGGCGGGGCGGATCGCTGATCAACAGCACGCCGGCCAGCCTGCCGCCGATGGCCAGATAGAGCACCGAACGGCCGCGGGCGGCCGCGGCGATCCGCCCGGCCTGTTCGTCGGTACAGGCAACGCCCTCGTCCTCGAAGATGAAGTGGCGGCTGCCGATGAGGGCCCGCTCCCCCTCCAGGGTGGTGGCCACGCCGTGGGCCACCACATACTCCACCTCGGCGTGGCGCTCCTCGTGGTTGAGGCCCCGCTCCTCGGCGGCGCGGGTGACGGCCCGGGCCATGCTGTGGGGGAAGTGCTCCTCGATGCAGGCCGCGCACCGCAGCAGCTCGTCCTCCCCCCGGCCGGTGAAGTCCAGAACCTCCTCCACCCGGGGGCAGGCGGCGGTGAGGGTGCCGGTTTTGTCGAATACGATGGTATCCGCCTCGGCAAAGGCCTCCAGGTATTTGCCGCCCTTGACCATAATACGGCGGGCGGAGGCCTCCCGCATGGCGGAGATGATGGAGATGGGGGTGGACAGCTTGATGGCGCAGGAGTAGTCCACCATCAGTACGGACAGGGCCCGGGTCACATTCCGGGTCAGCAGGCCCACCGCCAGGGCCCCGGCAAAGCTGAAGGGCACGATGGCGTCGGCCAGCCGCTCGGCCCGGCTCTGGGCTCCGGCCTTCAGCGCCTCGGAATTCTCAATGAGGCCCACGATCTGCTGAATCCGGCTCTCGCCGGCCAGGGCCGCGGCCTGGATGACCAGACTGCCCTCCTCCAGCACGGTGCCGGCGTAGACGGTGGAGCCCTGGCGCTTGTGGACGGGGAGGGGCTCGCCGGTCATGGACGCCTCATTCACCATGGCGTCGCCGTCTGTGACAGTGCCGTCCACCGGGATCAGGGCGCCGGAGCGCACCCGGATACGCTCCCCCAGAGCCAGGCGGCCCATGGGGATGGATTCCTCGGAGCCGTCCTCCGCCACCCGCCACACGGTGTCCACGTGGATGGCCAAGCTCTGGGTCAGGGTGGTCTGGGTGCGCTTGCGGGTGTAGTCCTCCAGTAGGGCGGACAGGCCCAGCAGGAACATGACCGAGCCGGCGGTGGACCACTCCCGCCGGGCGATGGCTCCGGCGATGGAGGCCGCATCCAGCACGGCCACGTCCAGCCGCCCCCCGCCCAGGCTTCTCAGGCCCTCCCACCAGTAGCCCGCCGCGTTCCACAGAGTCACGGCGCAGCGGACAGGGAAGGGAAGAAACCACTTTTTCAGGAAATGGCGGGCGGCCATGGAAAGGAGCCGGCCCAGAAACTGGCTGTCCACCTGGCGGAGCTGGTCATCGTCGGCGGCGGTCCCCACTGGCAGGGCGTCCCGCCGGAGCCCCCGGAGTACTGCCAGGGCCTCCGCCCGGCCCTCCCCCTCGTAGCACACCAGCACGCTGCCATTGAGCGCACAGGTGACGGCCTCCCGCACGCCCGGACGGCCCAGGAGCAGGGCGGCAATGCCGTAGCCCTGCTCCTGGGTAAACGCATCCGGGCCGAAGCGCACCCGAAGGCGGCCGGGCTCGTCGTATGCGATGCGATATCTCATGGCTGCGTTACGCCTCTTCGGCGGTCTCCTGGGCCGCCTTCTGCTTGGCCTCCGCACACAGATCCTGAGCGTCCTCCTTCATGTTCTGGAGGGTCACCCTGGCGTCCTGCTGGAGCTTCATGCCCTTGGCCATGCCGGCCACGCAGAGCTCACGGGTCTTGGGGGACTTGGCAACCTTGGCTCCCACCAGGGCGGCGGCCACGCCGCCGGCAAAGCAGAGGACCTTCGGATTCTGATACCACTTCATGATTGGAAAACTTCCTTTCTCTGTCTGTCTGGAACATGGATGGGCTCAAAACAGTGGCGGGGCAGCTCGGAGACTGCCGCGCAGGCGGCCTTCCACGCCTCCTCATAGGACAGCTCCATCCGGTTTTGCAGCGTCTCGGCCAGTTTGTCCGTCTGGCTGGCCAGCACCCGGGCCCACCAGCAGCCGTCGTCGGTCAGGTGTACCTTGCCGTACCGCTCCTTGGTCACCAGGCGCTTGTCTGTCAGAATGGACATCATGCTGGTGACGGAGGCGCGGGACACGTCCAGGGTCTGGGCGATATCCTTGGAGGACACCTCCAGCCGGGCCTGCGAGAGGTGGTAGATGGTCAAAAGATAGCGTACGTTGGTATTGGTCAGCTCCATGTATGACTCCTTAACTAAGGGGCGCCAGCCGCGCCCCGGCGTGTCGGCGGTTGCTTCTCAGGGTGGCACAGCCCGGACGAGGCGCAGTGGCCGCACCCTCCGCCGCAGGAGCCCCCGCAGGAGCAGGAGCTCTTGCCATGGCGGCGGTTGTAAATGCCCTTTCCCACAATGGCCACAAACACGGCCAAAATGATCAGGCCAATGATAATTGTTGGTGCATTCATAGGCGCTCCTTACTTGGCCGCGGCGGCGACGGCGGAAATGGAAAGGGTGTTCTCGTCGTACTTGTTTCTGCGGACAAGGAGGTAGACCAAGCCAACGAGGGCGGCGGCGGCGGCGATGGTGCCGATGCCGAAGGAGACCTCGCCGGTGATAAGCCCGCCGAGCTGGTAGACGATGAGGGAGACCACATAGGCAAAGCCGCACATATAGCCGATGGCGCCCAGGGTCCACCTGGCGTTGTTCATTTCCCGCTTGATGGCGCCCATAGCCGCAAAGCAGGGGGCGCACAGCAGGTTGAAGATCATAAAGCTGTAAGCGCTCAGGGCGGTGAAGTGGGTGCCCACGGCGGCCAGCAGGCCGGGGTCCTCCTCCGTCAGATCGGCGCCCAGACCGAAGAGCACGCCGAAGGTGGACACCACGTTCTCCTTGGCGATGAGGCCGGTAACGGTGGCCACGGTGGCCTGCCAGGTGCCGAAGCCCAGGGGTGCAAAGAGAAAGGCCACCGCGCCGCCGATGGAGGCCAGCAGGGAGGTGTTGTTGTCCTCCACCATGCCGAAGCCCGCCTCGGTAAAGCCGAAGCCCTGGAGGAACCAGAGGATGATGGAGGAGGCCAGGATGATGGTGCCGGCCCGCTTGATGAAGGACCAGCCGCGCTCCCAAGTGGCCCGCAGGACGTTGCCCACAGAGGGCACGTGGTAGGCGGGCAGCTCCATAACGAAGGGGGCGGGGTCGCCTGCAAACGCCTTGGTCTTTTTCAGGATGATGCCGGAAAAGATGATGGCCGCCACGCCGATGAAGTAGGCGGACACCGCCACCAGGCCGCTGCCGCCGAACAGGGCGCCGGCGAACAGGCCGATGATGGGCATCTTGGCCCCGCAGGGCACGAAGCAGGTGGTCATGACCGTCATCCGGCGGTCGCGCTCGTTCTCAATGGTACGGGAGGCCATGACGCCGGGCACGCCGCAGCCGGAGCCGATGAGCATGGGGATAAAGCTCTTGCCGCTCAGGCCGAACTTGCGGAAGATACGGTCCATGATGAACGCCACGCGGGCCATGTAGCCCACATCCTCCAGGATGGACAGCATCAGGAACAGCACCAGCATCTGGGGCACGAAGCCCAGCACCGCGCCCACGCCGGCAATGATGCCGTCCACAATCAGCCCCTGCAGCCAGGGGGCGGTGCCGATGCCCTCCAGCCAGCCGCTTACCGCCGGCGGCACAATCTCGCCGAACAGCACGTCGTTGGTCCAACCGGTCACCCAGTCGCCCACCGTGCCGATGGCCACATAGTACACCGCAAACATGACCACCGCGAAAATCGGCAGGGCCAGAATCCGGTTGGTCACAATCCGGTCAATCTTGTCAGAGGTGGTCAGGCTGTGGGCCGCCGCCTTCTTCTTCACGGCCTTGTTCACAACCCCGTTGATGTACGCGTACCGCTGGTTGGTGATGATGCTCTCCGCGTCGTCATCCAGCTCCTTCTCGCAGTCCACGATGTGGTCCTCCAGGTGGGCCCGGAGGTCTGTGCTCAGGTTCAGGTCCGCCAGGACCTTCTCATCCCGCTCAAAGACCTTCACCGCGTACCAGCGGAGATATCGGTCGTCCACCATACCCTGGATGGACTCCTCGATGTGGGCGATGGCGTGCTCCACGCTGCCCGTGAACACGTGGGGCAGTTCAGCGGCGCGCTTCTGCTGGGCCATCTTGGCAGCCAGCTCCGCAGCCTCCACGCCGCCCTCGCCCTTCAGGGCGCTGATCTCCACCACCTGGCAGCCCAGGGCGTCACTCAGCTTCCTGGCGTCGATCTGGTCGCCGTTTCTGCGGACCAGGTCCATCATGTTCACCGCCACCACCACGGGCAGGCCCAGTTCGATCAGCTGGGTGGTCAGGTACAGGTTCCGCTCGATATTGGTGCCGTCCACGATGTTCAAAATGGCGTCGGGCTTCTCCTTCACCAGATAGTTCCGGGCCACCACTTCCTCCAGTGTATAGGGGGACAGGGAGTAAATGCCGGGCAGGTCCTGGATGACGATATCCTTGCGTCCCTTCAGCCGGCCCTCCTTCTTTTCCACTGTGACGCCGGGCCAGTTGCCCACGTACTGGTTGGAGCCGGTCAAGTCGTTGAACAGCGTAGTCTTGCCGCAGTTCGGATTGCCGGCCAGTGCGATCTTCATGTCCATCGTTCTCTCCTTCCAAAGTGTTAGTTTAGGCTAACTTTCATCCTGAAAAACAGCGGCAACAGCCGCCATTGATATTTCCACCGTCCCCGCATCATCCGGGAAAGGGGGGCCAGGGGAAACCTCCGGCTTCCCCGGTTCTTTCGCCAGTGGCGAAAGAACAAAATGAAATCATTTTAGGCAGGGCGTGTACCTGCCGAAAATCCCCCGACCCGTGCGTCCCTGGGGCGCACACACCAGTGACCGACGTCACTGGTGTGGGGGAATAGTGGAGGCAGACCGCAGGTCTGCCGGAGCGTAAAGGGGGACGCAGTCCCCTCTTTAAGAGACCTCGATCTTCTCCGCGTCGGCCTTCCGCACACTGAGCTCATAGCCCCGCACATTCAGCTCCATCGGATCGCCCAGAGGCGCAACCTTGCGGACGTGGATCTCCACGCCCTTGGTAATGCCCATATCCATGATCCGGCGCTTGGTAGCGCCCTCTCCGTGGAGTTTGACCACTGTGGCGGTCTCCCCCACCTTGACATCTTTCAGGCTCTTCATATTCTTCCTCCTACTCTGCTCTCAAATCATGATCCGGTTCGCCATGGTCTTGTCCAATGCCACCCGGCTGTCCTTCACCTGCAGGATCAGATTGCCGGCCAGCTGGCTGACCACCGTGACATCACTGTTCACCACGAATCCCAGCTCCGCCAGATGCTGCCGGACCTCATCCCTGCCGGTGATCTTGCGGATCGTAACAGTCTCTCCCGGCCGGGCCATTGTCAGAGGCATCATAAAACCTCCCTCCTCTGCAAGACACTTCTTCCACTTGGATCTGTTCTGTGGTTAGCTTTTGCTAACCTTCTTTCGGTTTTGTAGTTTATCATGGCTAACCATGGCTGTCAAGCCCT
>OJSB01002175.1_pt1 | contig 11107 bp, 8 predicted proteins | sample 1599331 | NCBI WGS metagenome assembly OJSB01 (sample SAMN04168657, study PRJEB22393) | human gut metagenome | biome: human gut microbiome; feature: stool | host: Homo sapiens | collected 2014-03-20
CGGCTGTGCCGGTTTTATTGGCTCCAACTTTGTCCACTATATGCTGGAAAAATACCAGGATATCCGCCTGGTCAACCTGGATAAGCTGACCTATGCCGGCAACCTGGAAAACCTGGAAGATATCAAGGACGATGCCCGCCATATCTTCGTCAAGGGTGATATCTGCGATAAGGCCCTTGTCACCGACCTGATCGCCAAATATGACCCGGATTACGTCATCAACTTTGCTGCCGAAAGCCACGTTGACCGCAGCATCCGCAACCCGGAAATTTTTGTTGAGTCCAATGTTCTGGGCACCGTTAACCTGCTGCAGTGCTGCAAGGATGCCTGGTACGATGCCGACGCCAAGACCTGGAAGGAAGGCAAAAAGTACCTGCAGGTTTCCACCGATGAAGTATACGGTGCCCTGGGCGCCGAAGGCTACTTTATGGAAACGACCCCGCTGTGCCCGCACAGCCCGTACTCCGCTTCCAAAGCCAGCGCCGATATGTTCGTGAAAGCATTCCATGATACCTATGGCATGCCCATCAACATCACCCGCTGCTCCAACAACTATGGTCCGTATCAGTTCCCCGAAAAGCTGATCCCGCTGCTCATCAACAACGCCAAGCACCACAAGACCCTGCCGGTTTACGGCGATGGCATGCAGATCCGTGACTGGCTGTATGTCATGGACCACTGCAAAGCCATTGATATGGTTGCCAACGGCGGCAAGGACGGCGAAGTTTACAATGTCGGCGGCCATAACGAGCGCCCCAACATCTTCATCGTCAAGACTGTCATTGAGCAGCTGCATGACCGCCTGAAGGATGAGGGCATCAGCGAAGAGCTGATCAAGCACGTGGCGGACCGCCTGGGCCATGACCGCCGTTACGGCATTGACCCCACCAAGATCAAGAACGATCTGGGCTGGTACCCCGAAACCCCGTTCGAGAAGGGCATTGTGCTGACCATTGACTGGTACCTGGCCCACGAAGAGTGGATGGACCACGTGACCAGCGGCAACTACCAGAAGTATTACGAGCAGATGTACAAAAACAAGTAATGCTGCCGCACATTTGTTAAATTCTGCAAAACACCCCGCCGCCGCTTTGCAAAGCGGCGGCGTTTGTGGTATACTAATTCTGCACGATAAACAAAAACTCGAACAGTATGATGCGCGTACATGCGTGTTTTTACGGTTATCCATTATTCTGAATTTTTAATGATCTTGAGGTTTTTTTGAATGGCAATTTCCAGAGAAGAACAACTGCGCAATAACCGCCGCTTTTCACGCCAGATCGTGGGTGCAGTGGCAATCGTATTGATTATCATTGGTCTGTTTACCGTATTAAGCTGGGTGGTTGGCGTGCTGCGCAGCGCGTTGGATGATACCGAACGCCGCCAGAGCTATGCCGACCGTCTGTACGGTCTTGTCATGTTTGACACTATGCCGTTTGACGATGTGAGCAAGGTGGATCAGTCGGAGTTTTTACAGGCTGCCATCTGGGGCGCCGTGTACCAGATCCAAAAGCGGGATAACGGCCTGAGCGACTATGAGCGCGACAGCGAAACCGGCTCCATCATTCTGCCCAAACTGGAAGTTGACACCTACCTGACCAACCTGCTTGGCCCGGATTACAAGATCACCGATGGCTCTTTCCAGACCGAAGAGTTCAATTATACCTATGATGAGGAAAAGCAGGGCTATCTGGTTCCTGTTACCAGCATGGTGGCTATGTATACTCCGGAAGTGGAAAAGATTTCCACCCAGAGCGGCAAGACCTATGTGACGGTTGGCTATATCCCCACCATCAACAATAGCTCCAGCGGCGAGATCAACCTGACCGCCCCCACGGAGCCGACCAAGTATATGGACTATGTGTTCACCCGCGGCGAGGGCCGTAAGTGGTATCTGAGTGCATTGCAGGAAAGCGATATGCAACCCGAAGTGTCTGCTTCGACCGCAGCCCCGACCACCGATTCCGGCGACCCGCAGGAGTTGGTGCAGAACAACCTGGATTCCAGCATGGCCGATACCGGCAATGCTGCGGACGGTGCCGCAGACGGCACCGCTGAACCGGACAGCACGGCGGACAACCAGACCGATGCCCAGAGCGAACCTGAAGCTGATACCGGGGATACCGGTGGGGATACGCAGGATAGTTCAGGTACGGAATAAGCTCCTGCTAACAAAACGATAATCTTCATGAAGCTGCACAGCCCAAACGCTGTGCAGTTTTTTGTATGGTAGGGCGGGGTCACCCGACCCCACTGAAGGCGGCCCGACCGTACAATAAAAATGTGTGATATACCTTGCCCACAGTAGGGGAGCAGCGTCCCCGACACCCTAGACAAACCTTGCGGCAAATCTCATTATGGCAGATGTGCCAAAGCTCCGGAATGGTCAAGACAGCTCCCTACAGAGCAAGGTATCATGTGTACCAAACAGAAAAACGACCGGTGGAACAGCCAGCCCTCTGGCCGCCGCAGAGAAAAAAACATGCAGCCGCGCAGTTATACTCCCCCTACACAACATCAGCTCAACAACAAAAATGACAAAATAGACGGCAGAAGACCGTGCTTTTTTGATTGACAAAACAAGCGCGGCGTGATAATATGATAGCTGTACATTGCCCTGTATTTTTAACGTTGAACAGATGTTAAATACTTGTGCAATGGCAACACGGAAAAGTAGGAGAACATAGCATGAGACGGACTTTGGCAGCGCCGGGCCTTGCAGCTGTGCTGGGTATGGCATTGCTGCTGACCGCCTGCGGTAAAACAAACGCACATAACAATACGGCAGGCGAAACGGTCAGCACGGCACTGTTTGACTTTTCCATTACGGATGTCAGCCTGGTGGAAAGCTACCCCGGCATTGATATCCCGGATGGCGAATGCCTGGTGCGCATGCGCCTGAACATCAAGAACACCAGCAGCCAGACCTACACGATGTTCCTGCAGGATTTCCAGATCCAGTGGGGCGAGGGCGACAGCGATTACGGAACCTGCCTGAACGCAGTGGATGATACCATGATGCCGTATGCTTATGAGCTGACCCCCGGCCAGGAGCGCAGCGACTGGCTGATGGCTGAAATCCCCGATGGCAGCACCAGCTGCACCATTGCGTATCAGGAATACAAGACCGATGGCAGCAAAGGCGATGCCTACTTTGTGGAGGCAGCTCTGTGAGCCAGCAGTCGCGCATTCTTGCAGGGGTGTTTTGCTCCGGTATGGCGGCGGCGTTGATTGCTATGGCGGCACTGCAACTGCCCAACTGGCTGCAGCAGCGCAAGATGGTGAGCGAGAGCCCGCCGGTGGTGCAGACTGCAGAACCAGAGCAGACGCCGGAGCCGCAGGTTACCGCGGCCCCCACCGTGCAGCCCGCCGTTACCCCGGAACCGCGGGATTTTACCGCACTGCTGGAGCGTAACCCCGAAGTGATCGGCTGGATCAAGATCGACGATACCGATGTTGACCTGCCGGTGATGCAAAGAGAAGGGGACAACAGCTACTACTTAAAGCACGACCTGGATGGCAACTGGGATGACCTGGGCCTGCCGTACCTGGATTATGAGTGCGATATCCAGCAAAGCCGCCATTTGATCCTGTACGGCCACAACATGGGCGTGGGGGATACGGTGCGGTTTTCCAGCCTGCAAAATTACCGCGAGCCGGAATATTATCAGGAACACCCGGTCATTGAGCTGGACAGCCTGAACGGTGGCCAGTACTACAAGATCGTGGCAGTTTATGCAATTACCACGCGCGAAAGCGATGGCGATGTGTTCCACTTTAACCAGTATGTGAACTTTGCCGATGATGCGGCAGAGCAGGAATACCTGGATGAAGTGGCCAAGCGCGCGTTTTATACCACGGGCGATTATGCCCGCGCAGACGAACAGCTTTTGACATTGTGTACCTGTACCTATGAAATGTCGGATGCCCGCCTGCTGATTATGGCACGCCCGCTGCGGGACGGGGAAACGCTGACGGCGGATGAAGTTATCATCAATCCGGACCCGCTGCTTCCAGCACGCTGGCCGGCCGGGGCGTAAAATTTTTATTTGAATTCTGGGCACAAAGGCAACAGCAATCCGTACCTTTGCGTTTGGGATATAATTTTGGAAAGGGAGTAAAATTATGCAAAAGACGAGCAGGTTTTCGCGTCTGCTTACGCTGGTTACGGCTGTTGCCTTGGCAGTTTGTCTGCCTGTATCGGCGTATGCAGAAACCGAGACCACCGAGGAAGCTGCTGCACCCGCAGTAGTGGAGGAGGCTGCACAGGACAACACCGCTGACGAAGCTGCAAGCGAAGACAGCGCTTCCTCTGTGCGCGTGGTGGATGTTACCATTTTTATGGACACCACCAAGGGCCATTTCGAGAGCGATCCCGACAATGTTGCACTGACTTATCTGAACCGTGCCGAGTTTGAGGAGACTCCGATCACTCTGCCCACCGTTATCGCAAACGAGGGCTGGGAGTTCAAGGGCTGGGACGTTTGGGGCAAAGAGCACTTTGTCCTGGGCGCCGATGCTACTGAACTGGGCACCAGCGGCCTTGGTGCATTCCCGGTTGGCAGCCTGGTAGGCGGTATCTACCTGTACCCCATCTTTATGGAAGCTCCGAAGCCGGTTGAGCCGACCGCTACCCCGGTTGAGCCGACCGCTACTCCGGTTGAGCCGACTGCTACCCCGGTTGAGCCGACTGCTACTCCGGTGGAGCCGACTGCCACTCCGGCAGAGCCGACCGCTACCCCGGCAGAGCCGACCGCTACCCCGGCAGAGCCGACTGCGACCCCGACCGAGCCAACCGCTACCCCGGTCGTGACCCCGACCACCCCGGTTATCCCGGAGACCACTCCGACCAATACTCCGGCAAACACTCCGACTGAGAAAACCAATACCCCGGACAATACTCCGACCAACACCCCGGATGTTACCAAGTCCAACACCCCCGCTGATAACTCCAGCAAGATCATCCCGCAGACCGGCGTTTCCAGCACCAACAGCAACTCTGTTGCAGGTCTGGTCATCGTTCTGGTTGCCGCACTGGGCGGCGCTGCCGCTTACCTGTTCATCAACCGCAAGAAGCTGAACTGATAAGTGTAAAGTGATAGAGCTTTGAATTATTTAAAAACAGCCTTCGGCATTTGCCGAAGGCTGTTTTTGTGGTAGTGCCCCGAATGGGAATTCTTTGGCTGGTGGGATAGGGAATAGACGAAGTGATTTGATTTTGAGATGTTGGATCTTTGCAAACTTTCGGAACGGTCAATACCGTTCCCCACAGAGCATTTGATGATGGGCGGAAAACCATAAAATGGCTGGTAGGGCCGGGGGGTCACCCGACCCCGCCGAAACCCACCCGGAGCGAACAATAAAAATGGGCGATGTGCCTTGCCCAAAGTAGAGGGGCGATGCCCCACAACGGGCCGGATATCTCACCCCGAAATATCACAAACACCCGCGGGTGCATAAAAAACATCTGTTACAGATACACCCTAAGCTTGGAACGGGAAAACACCCCTCCAGCCTCACCTGCAATGACAGCTCCCCTCCAGGGGAACCAAGCATAGACTTAGAGTAAGATTTGCATCTCCAAGCAGCGCTTGATACATTATGGAATATAAGGCCGCGGCGGGGTCAGGTGACCCCGTCCTATCGCATCATGTTTTTTCGGCGGGCAGAGAGTTGGCCGCCCTACCGTGCGGCGTTTGCCAATGCCGTACTTGAAAAATCCACCAAAAACGAAAAACGCCCGGATTCTTACAAATCAGGGCGCTAATCTTGAAGGTAGAGATATAAAGATCCGGATGATACAGTTTGCACGGAGCACAGAGATTTCATTAACATGGGATAGCCCAAATTAAAAAGTGCGCACAGCGAATGATTTTATGGTAAAATCGGTATTTCTTTTTGGATCTTGATTTTTTCCAAAATTAGGGCAATACCGCATAATTCTAAGTGCCGATACGGCGAGCGAGGTGCGGCAGATGCCAAGCCAAAAGCGCAGATAATACTGGATGCTGCAAAGGTGAGCGCCGCCAGTGGCGGAAACAGCGAACCGAAGCAGGGGCAGCGGTCGCAGAGTGCGAGGGGCTTTTGCCCCCGAAGCACGATGCGGGTACCGCAACCCGACATTATCGAGCATTTTGGCAACGCAGATGCCGTGCCGCAGCCGTCGGAGCGGTGCTTAAGCCGTAAGGCGGGAATTGTGCGGTGTTGCCTTAGAAATGACAGCAAGCTGATTATTGGCATTCATCGGGATAGGATGACTGCTTTTGTGGAAATCAGGGTTAACGTGCTGCAAATTGCAGAATGATAACAAAAAGCAGCTCCTACAGAAAATCTGTGAGAGCTGCTTTTGCAGATTATAGGAAGGGAAAACGGTGCTCGTTTGTATCACGCATACATCGCCCCTGCCATGCGATGCAGGCGCTTTACTTGCTCAACCCGCTTGCACCGCTGGCGATAACGCCGCCATCCATGATGATATCTGCGCCGGTCAAGAAGCCCAGGCGTTCATCCAACAGCATCGTGAACAGCGCGGCAATTTCTTCCGGCTTGCCGTTGCGTTTCAGTGCAGAATACTTGATGAACACTTCCGATTGCCCGCTTTCCAGCGCGCCCATGGGGGTATCAAAGTTGCCGGGGGTTACGCTCAGGCAACGCACGTTTTTGGCACCAAACCGCGCGGCATCGGTTTTGGCAAACCAGATAACAAAATGCTTGCTGATGGCATAGGCCACGCCGGGGCGGGCATCCTTGGGCAGCAGATTAACCCGTGCCAGCATCTTTTTCAAAAAGGCATCTCGGTTGGTGCGTGCCAGCTTGTATGCGCCCTTCGGCATGATGAACTGCGGCGAAAGGTAGGCGCTCATGCTGGAGGTATCGATCACACAGCCGCGCGGTGCCATAACCTCGTAAAAAGCATCGTTGATATTGACGGTGCCCAGCGCATTGCCGCGCAGGATCCTCTCAGCATCGCCCATGTGGGGGCTCAGGCCTGCAATGTGCAAAAGAGCTTTCACCTCGCCGCACTCAGCGGCGTGGCGGGCCAGCGCAAAGCAGCTCTCCCGGTCAGAAACATCGCAGCTGAATGCTTCGGCTTCATGACCGGCCTTGCGCAGATCAGCCACGGCCTTTTCCAGTTTGGATGCTGTGCGGCCGACCAGAATTGTATAGTACCCGGCTTCGCAGACAAGCTTGGCCGTGGCAAGGCCCATGCCGCTGCCGCCGCCCGTGATAACACAAACTTTTTTCATGTGATGATCCCTCTTTACAGGTTATCCAGTGCCGCCAGCAAGCCTTGCAGGGCACTGTCCGGCAGGCCAAGCATCGGGCCGATTTGGGCAAAGGTCATGCCATAGGCGGCTTTTGCCTGCTCATTGGCGGAAAAGCCGGGCAGGAAATTTTCAATAACGACTTTAGCGGCATCATTTTCCATCAAAGCGGCGATCGTGCTTTGGCTGTTCAGCTTGCCGTCCGTCAGGATTTCGGGGTGCTTCCAGCTGCTGATGCTCTGGTGCCCAGCCGAAAGTGCACCGTCCACCGGGATGGCTGCGCCGGTGATATACCGCGCCATATCGCTGGCAAGGAACAGTGCCAATGCCGCGCATCTTATAGTCGCCTGCCTCGAGTACATACGCACCATTCGCACTCTTGATGCCGTTCGAATCATAGGAGGCCATATCCTCATAACGGAAGGTGATCTTCAGGGTCTGTGCTTCGCCGGGCTGCAGGATTTCCGTCTTGGCGTACTGCACAAGATTTGCTGCTGCCTTTTCGATGCCACCGTTATAATACGGCGGCTCATAGAAAATTTCTGCAACATATTTTCCTGCTGTATCGCCGGTATTTTTAACTGCTACATCCAGCGTGATTTTCTCGCCATCATCCTCGACAGCTGCAATTGACGAATCAAAGGTAGTGTAGCTCAAGCCATAGCCGAACGGATACTGAACCACTTTATCATAATCAATAAGGCCCTCTGCAGCAGCCGTTTCATAGAATTTGTAGCCAACATAGATGCCCTCGCAGTAGTTGACAAACATGGCACGATTGTCCTGGCTCCCCGTAACCTCTGCATAGTTATCATACGCAAAGCCGCCGAAGTTGTTGGCCGTGGGTGTTGCGAGCAGATCGTAGACATAGGTATCCGCCAGATGTCCGGACGGATTCACTTCACCGCTCAGGATCTTTCCGAGGGAATCAAAGCCAAGCTCGCCGGGCGCACCGCACAGAACGGCTGCCTTAATGCTGTCATACTGATCCAGCCAGCCAAGCTCCATAGCATTGGAGGAGTTGACCACAACGATAACATTCTTGAACTCTTTACAAACGCGGTCTACCATTGCAATCTCGCGGTTACTTAATTCCAGGTAACTCTTGCTGGCATCGAGGTCTTCTGCCTGCGTTGTAAAATCATAGAACTGTGCGAGCCCGCCGTACTGTGCATTGTATTCATCCGGGCCGGTGATGCTTTGCGGGATATCAAAGCCCTCGCCGCCGGTACGGCTGACAACAACCACCGCTGTATCCGAGTAAGCGACCGCATCCTCAAAAATGTTAGCGTTCTCGTACTCTGCAATGGTAGGCTCCGGAACGGTGAAATCGCCGCGCTTGCTGCCGATCTCACGCAGACGGATCGTACCGACAGGACGCTCTGTACGGAAATTCTCATAGAATTTCACAAGCTCCTCATTGACTTCAAAGCCCGCATGCTTAAGGCCGTCAATCAGAGAAACCGCATTGCTTGTATCACTGTCACCGGAGCCGGTGCCGCCATACAACGGGCGAACGCTCGACCAGCCAAACAAGTTGAGCTTTGTACCGGCGCTCAACGGCAGCGCCTTGTCATCATTCTTCAGCAGAACGATGCCCTCGGATGCAATCTGGTCTGCAATCGCACGGCCGGATGCCATTGTTTCGTCCGAGACCTTGACATCCTCAGCAAAAACACTGTTCACCACCGAGTATTCTACGCCGAGAATAACCCAGTTGACGGAAAGCGTGATGGCCAGCAAAATTGCAATCGGAGCCTGTGCACGCACCAGCGCGCGCTTCGGCTGCTTAAGCTTTCCGGCTGCGACTACTACGATGAGCGCCGCGATCAGTACAACAACAATAAAGATAATAGCCGGGCTACAAGCAATAATGCCGTTCTTCAAATCCTCGGTCGTAACTGCCAGGGAGCCGCCAAACATCAAATCGTACAGCTTTTTCCCTATTACTGCCAATGCTGCAATGATAACTGCAGCAATCAGCCACGGCACAAGCCTCTTCTTATTTTTCATTTCTTTTCTCCTTCAAAAGTAAATGGGTATGCGGTTCAATGCGTATTTATTGCAATTCAAACCAGTGGAAATTCATTTTCCCACTACCCGTAAAACGGAAATACAGCGGATAGGTTCCGTCAGGGATCGTAAGGGACACCTTTTCCCCCACCTGGCTGCCGTTTTTTATGAAAATATCGGCACACAGCGTGGAAAAATCCGGTGCGGTTGACACCTGAAGGCGTCCGTTTGCAGAGCCGGTACAATGTACCTTTATCTCAGCAGCATCTTTAAAGGCAAAGTACTTGAATCCTGCCACTGCACCATCGCGCATATTGGCAATGTACTGATTGCCGCTGTCCTCTCTGTCCGGCCCGTCCTGCGTGAAATAGGGGTGATTGCGCAGCCGCCATTTCGGAAAAGGTCCGTCATAGCGTCCGGTACCATCCTTCCCCCAGAGGTTGCAGGCAATACGCGCCTCATAACGGCCTTTTCCATTTAAGGGTCCATCGTTTAGGCCGCAGCTTGTGACCTCTGCCTGCAGAAACGCTCCGTTTTCGTTACGCCGAAGCTTCTCGGCACAAGCCTGCCGGGAATACGAATGACGGTTGGTTTGCCTATGATAGAAAACATACCATTTGTCCTCTAGCTTGAGCAGCCCGCCATGTGTATTGCCCAAATAGTTAGCTGCGTGCTTTTCGGACAGGTTGCTGTCCAGGAAGATATCACCCTGACTAACCAGAGTGCCGCCGTAAGAGAAATCTCTGTCAGGGCTTTGGCTGGTAGCATAGCACAATTCATGGTTATGACGAGAGGAGTATACGAAGATATAGGTTTTCCCTTCCTTGCGTATCGAGCTTGCCTCAAAAAACTCATGTCCTTGAAAAGCTCCCGGCCCTTTTTTAGGGAAAATCACGCGCGGCTCCGTTTTTATCGTCACCATATCTTTTTCAAGTTCCAGAACTGTACCGCCGTCACATCTAAGCTTGTGTCCACCTGTCAGAATAGCAGGCACTGCATTATAAAAGCCGGAATACAGCCACACGCGCCCGTCATCATCTACCAAAACGCCGGGATCAAACGGAAGCTGATCTCCCCTTCTTCGTCCCCAGAGTGTGCCGTCCGCATAGTGAATATGACCCAAAAATTTATATTCTCCCGCAGGTGTATCGCAGACCGCCACGCTCATAATGCCTAAAAAGTCAAACGCATAGTAGAGGTAGTACCGGCCGTCCGGGCCTTGGCAGACATCCGGTGCAAAAAGCAGATGGTATCCCAATGGATTTTTGGGGTCCTGTTTTTTGCGGTAGATAACTCCCTCGTACCGCCATTCGGAAAGATCTTCCACCGGCGCCGACCAGCAAACGTAGTCATTCACACAGAAGATCGGTGCGTTGAAGCGGTCATGTGAGCCATAGACATACACTCTACCATTGAACACATGCGGTTCCCCATCCGGAATATATTCCCACGATGGCAAATATGGGTTCACTGCTTGTCTGTTCACAGTTTTCACCTCCTTCCTTTCTGCTGTTACGTTTTAAGTGTAGCACAACTCCTTCTTTTTTCGGGGGATTTTGGCATAACCCGTCTCCACAGTGGCACAACTTGCATTCTTGAACACTTTTTTCGGACATATATGTTTCCTTTTGTGCATTCCACAAAAAAGCGGTGCAGATCAACTCTGCACCGCTCTCACATGCTTAAAACTGTTTTTTGTCTGCGCGCTGGCCGGCTGTATTTCTAAGGCAATACCGCATCATTCTAAGTGCCGATACGGCGAGCGAGGTGCGGCAGCTGCCAAGCCAAAAGCGCAGATAATACTGGATGCTGCAAAGGTGAGCGCCGCC
>OJSB01002177.1_pt1 | contig 11099 bp, 10 predicted proteins | sample 1599331 | NCBI WGS metagenome assembly OJSB01 (sample SAMN04168657, study PRJEB22393) | human gut metagenome | biome: human gut microbiome; feature: stool | host: Homo sapiens | collected 2014-03-20
AAAAGAGAACAATTAGCCTTAATGAAAAAGCGCTCTGCCCCGCGCACAGGCGCGCAAACAAGCCTTATCTACACTTTATATATCACGAGGTATCAAACAATGGAACTTTTTCTGGATGTACTGAGCGAAACTCTGGTGGACACCGCCAAGATGCTCCCCTTCCTGTTTTTAGCCTATCTCTTTATTGAATATGTCGAGACCCGCCACGGTGAGCGCATCGAGGCCCTGCTGGCGGGCGGCGGCCGCTGGGGCGCGGTGCCGGGCGCGGTGCTGGGCTGTGTGCCGCAGTGCGGCTTCTCGGCCATCGCCTCCAACTTCTACGCCTCCCGCGTCATCACGCTGGGTACGCTGATGGCCGTCTATCTCGCCACCAGCGACGAGGCCATCCCCCTGCTGGTGTCCATGCCCGCCTACTGGGATAAGCTGATCCTGCTAATGGTCATCAAAGTCGTGTACGCTGTCTTTGTGGGCTTTCTGCTGGATTTCGTCCTCCGCAAGGCCCTGCCCCGCAGCCTGCGCGGCGGCTACACCGGCCACGCCGACGAGGTGGACTGCCACGAGGAGCACAGCGACGAAGAGGGCCACCCCCAGCCCATCTGGAAGGCCGCGCTCCGCCACACCCTCGAGATCTTTGTCTTTATCTTCGTGTTCAGCCTCGTGTTCGGCCTCATCGTCGAGGGCGTCGGCGAGGATGTCTTCGCCTCGGTGCTGGGCCGGATGGGCTTCTTCCAGCCGGTGGTGGCCGCACTGGTGGGCCTTGTCCCCAACTGTGCCGCCAGCGTCCTGATGACCCAGCTCTACGTCGAGGGCGCACTCCGCTTCTCGAGCCTCGTGGCCGGTCTCTGCACCGGCGCGGGCGTGGGCCTCGCCGTGCTGTGGCGGGTGAATCCCTCCTGGAAGCAGAACCTCTTCATCACCGGCCTGACCTGGGCCTGCGGCGCCGCTGTGGGCGTGGGCATCCAAATCGTGGTAGCATTTATCGCCTGATTTTCCCATTTTAACATCCGCGTTTCTTCTTCAACAGAGGAATGCGGATGTTTTTATTTTATCGTAAAAAAACAGCTTTCTTGTAAACGACCTTGCCCTCTCCGTCTGCTGCGCAGCCACCTCTCCCAAAGGGAGAGGCTTTCACTGTTGATATTCTTGAGACAAAGCCTCCATTTTGTGATATACTCAGCTTATATATAGATATAAGGAGAACACCATGCAATATAAAATTCTCGCAAGCGATTACGACAACACCCTCGTCCCCTTCGGGGAAAAACAGCCCCGTCCGGCCATGGTCAAGGCCGTGAAGAAGCTTCAGGCCGCCGGGGGAAAATTCGTGCTCAGCACAGGCCGGGCCTGGTCAGCCATCAACCGGAAAGGTCAGCTGGGCGGCATCCGGTTCGACTATGCCATCACCTGCAACGGTGCCTGCGTCGTGGACAAGAACGGTGCCATCGTGGCAGAGCACCCCATGACCAGTGAAGAGATGTACGCGCTGGTGGATTTCTGTGAGGACTACAACTACCCCCTGCAATTTAACTTCAAGGATGCATACTACGTTTACTGCGAGTATGACATCCTCCACAAGCACTACGATCAGATGAACAGCGTCGGTCTGGACTGCGTGGACGGCGAAGACCAGGACCGCCACCTCATCGATATGCCTCACGCAGCGTTCTGCCTCTTCCCCGAGGGGGCGCTGGAGCGGTTCAACGAAAAGTACGGCCACCTCGGCCTTCACTTCATGCAGACGGGCGGCCAGCTGCCCGACGGCTCCCACTTCTACGACATCGTGCGGGGCGGGATCGACAAGAGCACGGGCCTCGCAGACCTCTGCGAAAAGATGGGCCTCTCCCTCGCCGAGGCCGTGGCGGCAGGCGACTCCGCCAACGATGTGGGGATGCTGAAAGCAGCCGGCCTCGGCTGCTGCATGTCCAACGGCACCGACGAAGCCAAAGCTGCCGCTGACCGCGTCATCGGCGATGTGCGGGAGGACGGGCTTGCTGCCCTTATTGAAGAGCTGTGGTTCGACGGCCCGAAGGCGGAGCCCTCCGACCGCAGCTTCGGCTCTGCATGGGAGACGATGGAACGATGAGCTTCGCACCCGTTTACTCTGAAAACAGCCGCGCCCTCATCCTCGGCACATGGCCCAGCCCCAAAAGCCGGGAGATGGCCTTCTACTACGGCCACCCGCAGAACCGTTTCTGGCCCATGATGGCGGCCCTCACCGGCGAGCCTGTCCCCGCCCGGGAGGACATCGAGGCCAAAAAGGGCATCATCCTCCGCCACGGCCTCGCCCTGTGGGACACGCTGGAAAGCTGCACCATCACCGGCGCGTCGGACGCCTCTATCCGGGACGTGGTGCCGAACGACATTGCATCTCTTTTAGCAAAAGCGCCCATTGAGGCAGTATTCTGCAACGGGGTCACGGCCTACCGCATCTATACAAAGTATCTGCTGCCGGTGTCCGGCATCCCGGCGGTCAAGCTGCCCAGCACCAGCCCCGCCAACGCCGCCTGCCGCCCCGAAACCCTGCGCGAGGTCTGGGGCGAGGCCCTCAAAGATTATATAACCGTTTCCAACCTGTAAATTATTCATGAAACACTTGCGTTTTGTGGATAAAAGGATTTATTATGGAAGAGTACAAGGGGCGGTGCGCCTCTTCGGGAAAGGAGAAAATGCATGAGCAAAGTTATCCGCACCCAAAAGCCCAGCGTCCTGCCGTGGTATGCGGCGGCGCTGGTGTTCGCGGTGCTGTGCGCGGCGCTGCCAGCATATAAGCTGTGGGCACTGCTGATCGCGCTGGGCGGCGCAGCCGTGATGTTCGGCGCGGCAAAGAAGGTCTGCCCGCCCCGGGTGGTGGAGCATGAAGTGCCTTTCCACACCGGCAGCGGCGATGTGGACGAGATGCTGGCCGACATCCAGCAGAAGCTGGACACCCTCCACGCGCTGAACGAGGCCCTGCCCGACCCGGAGCTTTCCGCCGCCATGACCCGGATGGAAAAGGCAGGCCGCTCCATCGTGGAGACGGTGGAGGCCAGCCCCGCCAAGGCAAAGCAGGTACGCCGCTTTGCGAACTACTATCTGCCCGACGCGGTGAACGTACTGGAGCAGTACGCAAAGCTGGCCCGCCAGGGCGTGCGGGGCGAAAATGCCGCTTCGATTCGGGCAGAGGTGGAGCGGAACGCGGCTTCCATCGCCACTGCATTCGAAAACCAGCTGGATGCACTGTATGCCGCTGAAAGCATGGACCTCTCGGCGGATCTGACGGTGCTCCAAAATATGATGAAGGGGCAGGGGCTGAGTTAAAACTGGCTTGCCCTCTCAGGCGCTGACGCGCCAGCTCTCCCAAAGGGAGAGCCTCTGGTGGAAACTTGCAGCATACCGGCCCCCGGAAAAGCCTCTCCCTCTGGGAGAGTTGGCAATGCGAAGCATTGACGGAGAGGGCAAGGCCGTGTATCGATTTGGAAAGGAAGGAATCTCTCATGGCTGATAATACGTTCAATTTTGACTTAGACGCACCCGCTGTCCCCACCCTGACCCTCGACCCGGTGGAAGCACCTGCCGCCGAGGAGAAGCAGCCCGAACCCGCTGCGGCCCCCGAGGCCGAACAGGTCAAGCTCAGCCCCGAGGAGCAGGCGATGGTGGACGCCTTCGCTCAGAAGATCGACATCACCAACAGCCAGCAGGTGCTGCAGTACGGCTCCGCCTGCCAGAAGAAGATCGGTGACTTCTCCGAGGCGGCACTTTCCAAAGTGTCCACCAAAGACCTCGGCGAAGTGGGCGGCATGATCACCGACCTTATCGGGGAGCTGAAGAACTTTGACGCCGCCGAAGAGGAAAAGGGCATCCTCGGCTTCTTCAAGAAAAAGGGCAGCCAGCTCGACAACATGAAGACCAAGTACAGCAAAGCGGAAACGAACGTCGAGACCATCCAGTCCGCCCTCGAAAAGCATCAGGTGCAGCTGCTCAAGGATATTGCGATGCTGGACAAGATGTACGAGCTGAACATGGCCTATTTCAAAGAGCTGAGCATGTATATCCTCGCGGGCAAGAAGAAGCTGGCCGACTTCCGCGCCCACGAGCTGCAGCAGGCGATGGACAAGGCAAAGGCTTCCGGCCTGCCTGAGGACGCACAGGCCGCACGCGATCTGGCCGACCAGTGCGAGCGCTTTGAGAAAAAGCTCTACGACCTTGAGCTGACCCGCACCATCAGCCTGCAGATGGGCCCCCAGATCCGGCTTTTGCAGAACAATAACTCCATGATGGCCGAAAAGATACAGTCCACCATCGTCAACACCATCCCCCTGTGGAAGAACCAGATGGTGCTGGCACTGGGTCTGGCCCACAGCCAGCAGGCCATGCAGGCCGAACGTGCCGTCACCGACATGACCAACGAGCTGCTGAAAAAGAATGCCGACGCCCTCAAGATGGGTACCATCGAGACGGCCAGGGAGTCTCAGCGCGGTGTCGTGGACATCGAGACCCTGCAGCAGACCAACAAGAGCCTTATCGAGACGCTGGACGAGCTGAACAAGATCCAGAGCGAGGGCCGCGCAAAGCGTGCCGCTGCCGAGCAGGAGCTCACCCGCATCGAAGACGAGCTGAAACAGAAGATGATGGAGATCCGGAGCTGAAATGGCAAACGCAGATTTTTCCAGACAACAGAATCGACCCACCGGCGGCTTTGACGCTTCCAGCTATCGCGCCGCAGCGCCCGCCGAGGAGGAAGTGCGGCTGACGCCCTTCCAGCAGAAACTGGCAGACCTCGAAAAGGCCCTGCCCGCCGCGCTGGGCAAGCAGGCCGTGGCCGCGGCGCTTTGCATCGTGGTGATGCTGGCCTGCTTTTTCGGCTTTGGCGGGGCGAAGCTCCGGGCAAAGTACGACACGGTGAAGAACGGGTTCACCACTGGCGTGGCCGCAGACAGCGGCTATGCCCTGAATGAGGAGTTGACCACACGGCTCAACACGGCCGCCAACATCATCACCACCGCGTCCAACACACTGGGTGCAGACAGCACCGAAGTGCAGACGGCACAGGCTGCGCTGGACTCTTTTTCCGCCTGCCTCGGGGCGGTGCAGTCCGATGGCAGGATCCACGCACCGGACTCTCTGAGTGTTTACACCGGCGGCAGGATGCATATGCTCTACCAGTCGAACGAGACGCTTGGCACAGCCATCGGCCAGCTCTACGCCAAATTGCAGGAGCAGGCCGCAGACCCCATGAAGATGGGTGCGGTGCAGGGGCAGTACAGCCAGTTCAACCGTGCGCAGACCATCATCAGCAACCTGCATTATAACGATGCGGTCCAGAGTTACCAGAAAGACGTCGGCGGCTTCCCGGCCAGCGTGCTGGGCAAGCTGTTCGGCATACAGGAGGTGGAACTTTTCGCATGAAGACGATGAAAACATTCTCCCGCCGCATTGCGGCACTGCTTCTTGTCGTGACCGTCGGCATCACGGCGCTGGCACCGGCGGCTTCGGCTGCTAACATCCAGCTGCCCAGCCTGCTGAAAGATCAATGCGTGGTGGACGACGCCGGTGTGCTGAGCGACAGCACCACCTCGGAGCTTGAGACCCTCAACGCACAGCTCTCTTCCAGCTGCGACGGCGCACAGATCGGCGTGCTGACCGTGGACTACACCGGCAGCGCCACCACCGAGGACTACGCCACTGAAGCCTTCGACACCTGGGGCATCGGCAGTTCCAGCAAGAACAACGGCGTGCTCATCCTGCTGGTGATGCAGTCGGACCAGTACGCCGACGGCGACTACTATCTGACCTACGGCGACGGCTTCCGCAGCACCATGCTGGCCGACCAGGCAAGCTCTCTCGTGCAGACCATGGAGGACGATTTCGCCGCCAAGAAGTACGACGCCGCCGTCCTCACCTGCGCCACCAATGTGGCCAATACCATCGCAGAGGTGTACGGGGTCACTCTGAGCGGCGGGACCATCTATTCCGACGGCTCTGACACCCAGACCACCCGGCCCTCTGTCGAGCCTGTCCCGCCCCAGAAGCACTACTCCATCTGGGAAAGCTTTATCGGCGGCATTTTCTCCATGCTTGCTTATATCATCCTGTTCATCGCAGTTTTCTTTATCTTTATCACCCCTCTCGGCCACTCCTTCGGCTGGTTCTGGGGGCCGTTTGGCTGGTTCGGCGCACGGCGTTGGCACAGAGGCCCGCGCCCTCCCCGCGGCCCTTACGATGACTTCGGCCCCGGCGGTGGTTTCTATGGCGGCCCTCGCGGCCCGAGAGGCCCCCGTGGGCCTCGTCCTCCCCGGGGCGGCGGCTTCGGTGGAAGCGGCTTTGGCGGTATGGGCGGCGGCTCCGGTTTTGGCGGAGCCGGGCGCGGCGGCGGCAGCTTCGGCGGCATGGGCGGCGGCAGCAGCCACGGCGGCGGAGCCGGACGCGGACGCTGATGCTGATTCGATAACTAAAAAGGCACCGTGCTTCGAGCAGAAGCACGGTGCCTTTTGCTTTATTTCGGCTGGTTACTGTCCTTGATGAACTTCATAATACAGCATCCCATCACGATGACAGGAAGCACGATTCGCAGGCCCATCGGGTCGTCCCAGCTGATGAACTCGTCTATAAAGTACCCTGCGAGCCATGCCGCCAGTGTAAAAACGGTTGCCCATCCATAACTCATATTACCGCCTCCAATCTTACTTGATGCAGCTCGAGCAGGGGCTGTAGCCAGCGGCCACAGCTTCATCATAGCTCGAGAACAAAATCTGGTTCTTCTCTGCCGGGAGGTTGGCGCAGCTGGGCAGATGGAACTTTTTGCTGTTCACGTTGCCGATGTACGCCTGCTGGGCCGTGCTGGACGCTGCCGGGTCGGTGGGGTTCAGCTCAGCGTCGGTAGCGAAGTGTTCCGTTGCCACCGTGTAGTTCTGGCCGTCACTGGAAACGGTGATCGTCCCCAGCAGGTCGGTGCGGTAGACGTCCACACCGGCATCCCGCAGGATGCTCAGGGTCTCCTCGTGGGGGTGGCCGTACTTGTTGTTGACCCCGCAGGAGATGATGCCCATCTTGGGCAGGACAGCGTTCAGGAAGACGTAGCTGGTGGAGGTGCTGGAGCCGTGGTGGCCCACCTGTAAGACATCCACCTTGAGGTTCGCGCCGCTGTTCACAAGGTCGCGCTCGGCGTCGGCCTCCATATCACCGGTGAGCAGGAAGCTGGTGGCGCCGTAGTCGATGCGCAGGACGATGGAGGTATCGTTGGTGTCATCGTACTGCGCCACCGGGCCAAGCATGGTCACAGTGGCGCTGCCCAGCGCCCACTGGGTGCCTACGGCAGGTACTTCCACCTGTAAGTTCTGCTGCTGGGTGTACTTGACGAAATCCTTGAAGCACTTGGTGGAGGCTTCCGTCACGGGGCTGTAGACGTGGCAGGCCGGGAAACAGGCCAGCGCAGCGGCCAGACCGCCCACATGGTCTTCGTGAGCATGGGAGCAGAAGACATACTCCAGCTGCTCGACACCCTGACTCTGCAGGTAGGAGACCACCAGACTGCCGTCATCCACATTGCCGCCGTCATAGAGCATGAACTGTCCGTCGCACTCCACCAGCACGCTCAGCGCCTGCCCCACGTCGATGAAGTGCATCTGGAAGGCAGCGTCCTGCCCGTCGGAAGGCGTCGTTTCGGTCTGAGAAGCTGCCGGGTTCGGCATGACGTCGCCGCTGCCTCCCGGGACGATGGAAGAGGTATCACAGCCCACGAGGCCCAGCGTAAGGGCTGCGGCCAGTGCCAGCGCAGCGAGGCGGCTCATGAGCGTTTGAACGGTCACTTTTTCTTTTTTGAAGTTTTCCACGATGTATTCTCTTTCTGTTGATTGCTTTTCGGTTTATGCCCAGGAGCCGAATGGGGCGCAAAACGTGCGCCGGGGCTGGGCTGACGGCCCGCCGGATTGCGGCCTGCCGGGGCGGCGGAGCGGCTCTGGGGCTTGCCGCCCTTGCCTCTGGGCCGGACGGTGTAGGTGCCGTCGCCGTGGATGGTCACATCGGCGGCCTCGGCTCTGCGGGCCGAGCGCTGGACTGCAATGCGGCCCTCGGCGGGAACCAGCAGGGGGATGAGGTCTTCGCGGTGGGTCATTTTCAGCGCCTTGATGACCTTTTCGGCGTTGCGGGGCTCATAATACTGGAGCAGGGCGCGCTGAAGCGCCTTGCCCTCAGCGGTCTTTTCCACAAACACCGGCTTCAAAGTGTAGGGGTCGAGGCCGGTGTAGAACATACAGGTGCTCACGGTGCCGGGCGTGGGATAAAAATCCTGCACCTGCTCGGGGCGCATATGGTTCTTGTAGAGGTATTCGGCCAGATAGACGGCATCCTTGAGGGTGCTGCCCGGGTGGCTGGACATGAGATACGGCACGAGGTACTGCTTTTTTCCTGCCTTCCTGCTCAGTTCGTAGAACTTATCCTTGAACTTGTTGAAGGTCTCGATGGGGGGTTTCCCCATGTAGGCGAGGGTGTTGGGAGCGCAGTGCTCCGGCGCGACTTTCAGCTGGCCGGAAACGTGGTACTCCACCAGCTCCTTAAAGAACGTGTCATCGGGGTCGGCCATCAGGTAATCGAAGCGGATGCCGCTGCGGATGAACACCTTCTTGACGCCGGGCAGCTCCCGGACGCGGCGGAGGATTTTCAGGTAATCGCTGTGGTCCACGATCATGTGGGAGCAGGTGGTGGGGGCGAGGCAGTGCTTGCCGCCGTTGCACATCCCCCGCAGCATCTGCTCGCGGCAGGATGGGAAACGGAAGTTGGCGGTGGGGCCGCCGATGTCGTGGATGTAGCCCTTGAAGCCGGGGTGGCGGGTCAGGGCCTCCACCTCCCGCAGGACGCTCTCATGGCTGCGGGAGGTGATGATCCGCCCCTGGTGGAAGGCCAGGGAGCAGAAGTTGCACGCCCCGAAGCAGCCCCGGTTGTGGGCCACGGAGAAGCGCACCTCCTCGATGGCAGGCACGCCCCCCATCTCGTCATACATGGGGTGGGGTTCCCGGACGTAGGGCAGCTCGGCCACGAAGTCCAGTTCGGCAGTGGTGAGAGGCATGGCCGGCGGATTGACCACCAGCAGCCGGTCGCCGTGGCGCTGGAGGATGGCCTTTCCCCGGACGGGGTCGTGCTCCTCATACTGGATCTGGTTGGCCTGGGCATACGCCCGCTTATCCGTGGATACCGCCTCAAAGGAAGGGCACTCCACCTTTGGATAGGCACACGCAGAAGGATCTTTGGCAATAAAGGTGGTTCCCTTTACATCTGTAATCTCCCGGATGGGCGTTCCGGAGGCCAGACGGGCCGCAATTTCCCGGGTGGCGCGCTCTCCCATGCCGTAGACCAGCAGATCCGCCTGGCTGTCGAAGAGGATGGCGCGGCGCACCTTGTCCTCCCAATAGTCGTAGTGGGCAAAGCGGCGCAGACTGGCCTCCAGGCCGCCGATCACCAGCGGAATGTCCCCAAAGGCCTCCCGCACCTTGTTGGCATAGACGATCACCGCCCGGTCGGGCCGCAGGCCGGCCCGATTGCCCGGGGAATAGGCGTCGTCATGGCGGCGCTTTTTGGCCACGGTATAGTGGGCCACCATGGAGTCGATGTTGCCGCTGGAGAGCAGAACACCCAGCCGCGGGCGGCCCAGTGCTGTAAAGGAGCTGGCCTTGCGCCAGTCCGGCTGGGCCAGGATTGCCACCCGGTAGCCCTCGGCCTCCAGCACCCGGGAAATAATGGCCGGGCCAAAGGAGGGGTGGTCGACATAGGCGTCGCCGGTGATGACCAGGAAGTCAAACTCCTCCCAGCCCCGCTCCGCCAGATCCGCTTTGGTGACAGGCAAAAATTGATTCATAGGTTCCTCATGATTCCTTGGCTTCAAATCCAATGTATTTTTCCAGAACATCCAGCGGGCCGCGGGCACCCGGCTCCTCTCCCATCTTGACAAAGCCGTACTTCTGGTAGAAGCGCTGGGCAATCCCGTTGTCCGGCGCGCAGCACAGCCGCAGGCGGTCTCTGCCCAGAGGCCGGTAGGTGGATACCGCCTGGCCCAGGAGCTGCACCCCCAGGCCCTGGCGCCGGTGGGCGGGGTCCATGTACAGGAAGGGGATATAGCCCACACCCTCGGCGGCCCCCCGGTCCAGATCCATCTGGAGCAGGCCGGCCGTCTCGTCCCGCTGCATGGCGCACATCACCGCCCGCTCCGGGGCCCGTTTCCAGCAGCGCAGGGCGTCCCTCTGGAACGCGTCCCCGTCGAAGGGCACCGCCGGGCCGTTCACATCCTGCCAGGCCTCATGCCGGGCCGTCCGGTACACCGTCCCCTCCTTTTTCAGGTTGAGGGGCCGGAACCACAGGTTTGCATCGCCGCTTGTTCCATCCCGCCCCTTCCACCACCGCTGGCGGGCCAGGGTGGAGATCTCGTCGGGCAGGTGGGAGTTATCGTTCTCAAAGACGGTGCGGGTGCGCTCCCCCTCCACCTCCAGGCAGGTGACGGCGGTGTTGTCGCTGTGGCCCAAACCGTCCATCTCGCCGGGTCCCAGCCCCCGCAGGGCCGCCTGGAGGCAGCGGATGGCGGTGCCGTGGGAGAACAGGGCGATCGTCTGGCCCGGGTGGGCCGCCGCCAGGCGGAGCACCGTGCCCTTAAGCCGCGCCTGTACCTGGGCGAAGGTCTCGCCCCCCTCCACCCGGAAGTCCGGGGAGCTGTGATTGAAGCGGATCAGATTCATGGCGTCGCACCGCTCCAGCTCGCCCCAGGGCTTGTCCTCCCATGCGCCCAGGCTGATCTCCCGCAGGCCCGGATCGGTGTGCAGCTCCAGACCGTGGGACAGGTAGACCGCTTTGGCGGTGGTCATTGTACGGAACAGGTCGCTGGAGTACACCGCGTCGATATGTATGTCCGCAAACCGTCCCCGCAGGGCCGCGATCTGCCGGTAGCCGTTATCGGTAATCAGGCTGTTGTACCAGCCGTGAACCCGGCGGTAGAGATTTCCCTCCGCCTCCGCGTGGCGGACCATATAGACGGTTGTCATCGCTTTACTCCACCTCTGAATCTGAAATCCATTGTTCTCATACCTCCAGAGTCTTTTCCAGCTTGGAGACAATATGCTTCTCCTCGCCGCACTCATCTC
>OJSB01002219.1_pt1 | contig 10890 bp, 9 predicted proteins | sample 1599331 | NCBI WGS metagenome assembly OJSB01 (sample SAMN04168657, study PRJEB22393) | human gut metagenome | biome: human gut microbiome; feature: stool | host: Homo sapiens | collected 2014-03-20
GTATCAGCGCCCTTTTCCGGCGAAATACCATCGGGCAGGGGCACATGGGCCCGGCGGCCGTTAGGGCTGGCGCCCATGACCTGGCCAAAGTAGACGTGACACGTCGTCGGCAGGAATTCGACGACCGTCTTCGAGCCTTTCGGCGTCGGCCTGCCGGCAATAGTTGCTTGCAGAGCCCGGTCGACGTCGTGGAGGATAGCGTCGGCGTAGTCATCATCGTTGCCGTACTTCGGCGTATGATGGAGGACGACGTCGAGCAAGGCATCGTCGCCGTCGAAGTCCCGGTCGCAGGCGGTGATGATGTCTTCCATGGTGAACCGCCGCTGTTCAAAGACCTGCTGTTTCAGCACGGCCAGGGAATCTGTAATGGTCGCAATGCCGACACACTGGATATAACTCGTGTTATAGCGGGCGCCGCCGGCATTGTAGTCCTTCCCATTGGCAATGCAGTCGTCGGTGATGACTGACAGCAGCGGCACGGGCATGTACTGCATATAGAGCCGTTCGATGAGGTTATTGCCGACCACTTTGACATCGACGACGTATTTCAGTTCTTTCAGGAAAGCCTGCCATACATCGTCATATGACGCAAACTGCAACGGGTCGCCGACGTCGATACCTGCCTTTTCCCCGGCATAGGCATCATAGCCGCGATGCAGGGCCAGTTCCAGGACCTTGGGGATATTGAGATAGCCCGTCAGGACATAGGCTTCTTTCCCGGCCGTCCCGGCTTCGACGCAGCCGCTGGCAATGCCGCAGGCCCGGGCATCATCGAGGGATTTGCCCAGATACATCAGTTCCTGGACGATGGCTTCGCTGTTATAGAACGCCGGCTGGCCCCAGCCCTTGCGGGAGATTTCCAGAGCCTTCCGCAGGAAGCGTTCCGGCGTCTTCTGGGAAATCTGAACGTTGGAGCTCGGCTGGAGGAGGCGCATGTCGTCCATGACTTCCAGGATGAGATAGCTTACATCGCTGACGCCACAGGTCCCGTCGGACCGCAGGGCGCCGGTATTGATGTTGCAGAAATCGGTATACGTCGCGCTTTCCTTGAGGGTAATACCCACTTTCGGCGGTGCCGGCTGGTTATTGAACTGGATCCACAGCGCTTCCAGGAGCTCCTTGGCATCGTCCCGGGTCAGGCGCCCTTCGGCCAGGTCCCGGTCATAGAAAGGTTCCAGATACTGGTCGAACTTGCCTGGCGAATAGGCATCCCAGTTGTTCATTTCCGTCGTCACGCCGATATGGGTGAACCAGTACATCTGGATGGCCTGGCGGAACGTCTGTGGCCGGTGTTCCGGGACGACGTCGCAGACGGCGGCGATATCCAGCAGGTCCCGGCGCCAGGCCGGGTCTTTTTCTTTCGCCGCCATGTCCCGGGCCAGGGCGGCATAGCGTTTCCCCAAGAGGATCATGCCCCGGCAGACCCAGGCCATGCCTTCCCATTCGTCCCGTTTTTCCAGGGCATCCATATCGTTATTGAAATCGAGGCTGGCCAGGCGTTCCTGGATGTCCCGCAGGAAATCGCCATAGCCCTTCCAGTATATCTTGCCATCGGCCACGGTATGGCCCGGACCGCGCTGCTGCAGGAATTCCGTGAACATACCGGCAGCAAATAATTTCTGCCATGCCCGGGGCAGCAGGCCGTTCATCTTGGTCAGCATGGCCCGGTCCTTCCAGTATGGGATGATGACGTCCCGCTGGATGCGCTTATCTTCGTCGGTCACTCTGAAGAAGACCCGTTCGCGGCTGTTCAGGGTGTCGAAGTCTTCCAGGGTATGGCAGCACAGTTCCGGAAAGGTCGGTGCCGCCCAGGGTTTCGGCCCCTTTTCGCCGACGATGAGCGAGCCCCGTCCCAGATAGAGGGTCCGATGGGCCATGAGATAGTAAAAGGCTTTGCCCCGCAGGACGGGAATGGAACAAGTCCCTTCGTACTGCTGGTACGCTTCGGTCAGCAGCACGGCCCGTTCCATGGAAATCGTCGGGACGGCGCCGTGAACGCTTTCTTCCCGCAGCTGGCGGATACGGTCCGTACATCCCCGGATACCTTCCACGAATTTCTGTTCTTTCAAAGCTGTTGCCATGTGAATTCCCTCCTATCTAACCGCCGATGACGGTATCATAACCGAGTACAGCAAAAGATTGCCGGATGGCTTCCAAGGCCTGCCCTGACGGGGCATGGAACGGCTGGAACGTCCGATGCAGGGCCTCATATTTATGGCGTCCCAGCTCATGGTACGGCAGGAGATGGATTCTTTCCACGCGTATCTGCTGCGCCTGGAGCCAGTCCTGGAAGGGCCGGATATCCCGGTCCCCGTCGGTATTGACGCCGTCGACCATGATGAGCCGCAGATAGAGGCCGGCGCCGGCGTCGCTGAGGCGCTTCATGTTCTCCAGTATCTGCCTATTACCCTGGCCCATATATTGTCGGTGGCGTTCGGCGTCAAAGAGCTTCATGTCGTAAAGGAAGAAGTCCGTATAAGGCAGGACCGGTTCAAAAGCCGTAAAGGGAACAGCGCCGCTGGTGTCGATGCCGACGGAAATGCCTTTTTCAGCCAGGGCCCGGACGAGCTCGGCGATATACCCCATGGGCTGGGCCAGGACTTCACCGCCCGACAAGGTGACGCCGCCGCCAGAACGTTCATAGAAAATCTGGTCCTGCACGGCCTGGCGGACGAGTTCTGCTACGGAATAATAGGTCCCGACCTCATCCTGTCCCCCATCGCTACGCTCCATTCTCTCAACCTCGAAGCGCTGACTCTCCGGATTATGGCACCATGGGCAGGCCAAGGGACAGCCTTTGAAGAAAATCGTCGTTCGTATCCCCGGCCCGTCGTGGACGGAAAATTTCTGCACATTGAAAACCAAAGGCCTTTTCTCAGCCATATCCCCGCCTCCCAATCTCATACAACAGAAGTTCGAAGTTTGTAGTTTGTAGTTTTTAGTGGGTGTTTTTAAATTTGAAGCCATTTTCTACAAACTCCATACTACAAACTATAAAGCAAAAGGAACCGTGCATGATGGCAAAAGCCTTCGTGCAACGGTTCCTTCTTTGGTCTCATTCTGAACTTGTACTCATTATACTACACATTTGTATTCTTGAAAAGCATTTATCCTAAAAAATCACCAGACCTTGACCTGGATCCATTCGTCGTTATAGCGCTTGTCCCCTTCTTCGCCCAGGTATTTGTACGTTTCCTGGCCGGCATAAGCTTCTTCCGGCGGGAAGACGACGGGGTTATCTTTATAGTCTTCGTCTTCTTCCATGGCCGGGACGGCCGTATTCGGCGTCGAATAGGTCAGGTACTCGAAGTTCTTCAGGGCGATGTCGGGACGGCTCATGAAGTCGATGAATTTATGGGCATTTTCGACGTGTTCGGCATTCTTGGGGATGACCCACGAGTCAATCCAGAGGTTGGTCCCTTCTTTGGGGATGACGTATTCCAGGTTCCTGTTTTCCAGGATCATGCGCAGGGCTTCACCGGAAAAGACGACGCCCATGGCCGCTTCGCCGGAGACGAGCTTGTCCTTGACGTCATCGATGCCATAGGCCTGGACCAGGGGTTTCTGGGCGATGAGCATATCCCGCGCTTCTTTGATCTGCTGAGGATCCGTCGTGTTCAGGGAATAGCCCAGACGCTTCAAGGCGACCATGAAGGAATCGCGCGGCGAGTCCTGCATGATGATTTCATTCTTATATTTCTCGTTCCAAAGGATGGACCAGCTGTCGACAGGTTCATCGACCATGGTCCGATTGTAGACGATGCCGACGGTGCCCCAGCAATAAGGGACGGCATAGCGGTTGCCCGGGTCAAAGGACTCGGACTGGGTCCAGAACTGTTTGCCTACGTACTGGCGGGCGTTGGGCAGCTGGGAATAATCGAGAGGCTGCAAAAGATCATTGTGGATCATCTTCTGGATCATGTAGTCCGACGGGCAGATGACGTCATAGCGTTCGGCGCCGGCCGCGACCAGGGGATACATGCTCTCGTTGGTATCGAATTCATCCATGACGACGCGGATGCCCGTTTCTTCTTCGAACTGCTTGAGCGTATCCGGGTCGACGTAATCGCCCCAGTTATAGACATAGACCACGTTGTCCCCGTCTTCTTCGCTGTCAAAGAAGCCACAGCCGCTCAGGGCCAGGATACAGCAGAGACCGAGGAGAATCATGCGGATATATTTCATAGCGTTTCCCCTTTCCTACCAGTTCCGACCCAAGGCCAGGCGCCGGCGGTTGACGATGAGCAGGACGGCGAAGACCAGGACAAAGACGAATACGAGCGTCGAAAGGGCATACATTTCCGGATGGATGCCCAATTTCAATTCGGCATAGATTTCCGTCGGCAGCGTATCGATGCCGGCCCCTTTGGTGAAGTGCGTAATGATGAAGTCGTCGGCCGACATGGTGAAGGCCAGCATGAAGCCTGCCAGGAGACTGGGCCGCAGTTCCGGCAGGACGACGCGGCGGAATGCGACGAACGGCGTCGCGCCCAGGTCGCGGGCGGCATCATAACAGCTGCGGTCCAGCGACAGGAACTGGGGCATGATGCACAAGATGACGTACGGCAGGTTGAAGACGACGTGGGCCATGAGAATCGAACCGTAGCCCAGGCGCAGGCCCATGCCTAAAAAGAGGAGCATCAGGGAAATCCCGGTGACGATGTCCGCATTGAGCAGCGGCATACTAGCCACGCCGAGATAGACCGACCGCTGTTTGCGACCCATGCCGCGCAGGGCCATGCAGGTGAGAAGACCCAGGACGGTGGCGATGGCCGCCGACGAGAGACCGATGGTAATGGTATTTTGCAAGGCGTCAAAGATGCCTTCATTCTGGAATAACTCGCCGTACCATTGCAGGGTAAAGCCTGTCCAGTGGCCGCGGTAACGGCTGGCGTTGAAGGACTGGGCCACGAGGACGCCGATGGGCGCGTAGAGGAAGAGGACGACCAGGGCGACGTAGAGTTTCTTCACTTTTTCCATCACTTCTTCACCTGCCCTTCGCTGCGGTCGAAATAAGCCGTCACGACCATGTTGACGATGATGAAGACCATGAGCACCAGAGACAGGCCGCTGCCCAGATGCCAGTCATAGGCCATGGTGAATTCCTGTTCGACGATGTTGCCGATGAGCAGGATCTTATTGCCCCCTAAGAGGCCGCTGATGAAGAACGTCGTCAGCGACGGGATGAAGACCATGGTGATGCCGCTGATGGCGCCGGGCAGGGACAAGGGCAGGATGACCTTGGTGAAGGTCTGCCAGGAATTGGCCCCTAAGTCGCGGGCCGCGGCGATGACGTTGCCGTTGATCTTGCTCAGAGCGACGTAGAGGGGCAGGATCATATAGGGAAGGAAGTTGTAAATCATGCCGATGACGATGGCCGCCGGCGTGTTGATGAGGCTTACGTCAGGCAGGGACAAGAGGCGCAGGAACTGGTTGAGGATGCCGTTCTTTTCCAGAATCGTCTGCCAGGCCATGGTCGTCAGCAGGGAGTTCATCCACATGGGCAGGACGAAGAGCAGGAACAGGAGCGAGCCCTTCCCCCGCTTCTTTTCCGTCAGGATAAGGCAGAGCGGATAAGCCACGACCAGGCAGATGACCGTGCTGATGAGGGCCAGGACGATGGACAGTTCCAGGGCCTTCAGGTACTCCCAGTGGGCGATGAGGCTGATATTGGCCAGGGTAAAGGCGCCGTGGGCATCGGTCAGGCCGTACCAGGCGATGGCCACGACGGGACAGAAGATAAATAAGACCGCCCAGATGAGGAAGGGCGCGGCAAAGAGGTTGCGAATCGCTGCTGAATTAATCATTTTCCATCGCCCTTTCGTCTTCCGATTCCGGTTTATTCATGATCTGGATATTGAAGGGGTCCACCCAGAGGCTGACTTCGTCGCCGGGCTGATAGTGCTTCGTCGATTTGACCAGCCACTCGATCCCCCGCGCCTGGATAGTGAGGTTATAGGTCATGCCTTCAAAAATCGTCTTGGTGACGACGCCGTTGAAACCGCCGTCGCGAGGCGGCTGCAGTTCCATATCTTCCGGCCGGATATGGACGTCGACAGGGCGGTGGGTCCCGAAGCCGACGTCGACACAGTCGAAGTCGTAGTCGGCGATGCGCACGAGTTTGTCGTGTACCATGAGGCCGTCGACGATGTTGCTGTCACCGATGAAGTCGGCGACGAAGGCGTTTTCCGGTTCATTGTAAATGCTTTCGGGCGTGCCGATCTGCTGGATATAACCCTGGTTCATGACGACGACCGTGTCGGACATGCTCAGGGCTTCTTCCTGGTCATGAGTGACGAAGACGAAGGTAATGCCCAGTTCTTCTTTGATCTTGATGAGTTCCAGCTGCATGCTGCGGCGCAATTTCCGGTCTAGGGCACTCAGGGGTTCGTCCAGGAGCAGGACCCGCGGCTCATTGACGACGGCCCGGGCGATGGCCACGCGCTGCTGCTGGCCGCCGGACAAGTCGACGATGTTGGCGTGTTCGTAGCCGTCGAGGTTGACCAGTTTCAGGGCATAACGGATCTTATCGCGGATATAATCGCGGGACTTGCCGTGAATCTTCGGCCCGAAGGCGATGTTTTCGGCCACGTCCATATGGGAAAAAAGAGAATAATTCTGGAACACCGTATTGACCTGACGCCGGTTCGGAGGCAGCTGGGTGATATCGGCCCCATCGAAGAGGATACGCCCTTCATCAGGCGTTTCAAAACCGGCAATGAGGCGGAGCGTCGTCGTCTTGCCGCAGCCGCTGGGGCCGAGGAGAGTCACGAATTCATTTTCAGAAATCGTCAGATCAAGGCCATCTAATACCTTGTGCCCATCATAGGTCTTGGATACGTGCTCCAGGTGAATCAATTCTTTTTCCATTTCACAACTCCTTTTTTCATTCCTTACGGCTCCAGGCCGTAAAAAAAGGGAGATCGCATAATCGCTGATGCAAGGTCCCTTCCTCGATATTATTTTTTACTGCTCCGCGTGTCCCAGGGCCGCGACGTCGTCCAATACGACACAGGCTGCGGGCTGCGGACCGAATTGGCTACGCGGGCCGTCTTGGGCCGGACCGTAGTCTTAGTCTGGACAGCGGCTGCTTTCTGACTGTACTGTTCATGCCATTCTTTCAGGCTCGGAAAAATGGGTGCTTCCGTTTCCGTCACGGTCATGGCCGACCGCTTGTAGGGCTTCAGGGCCATGGCTTCATGACCGGCAAGGCGCCAGATTTCCCGCCGCGTCTGTTCGACGGTCTGGACATAATTCATGGTCTCCGTATAATGCGGCACGCCTCGGGCCCGGTCGACGGCGCCCGGTCCGGCATTATATGCCGCTTCGGCATAGACGAAGGGCCGGTCCCATGTGCGGTAGCGTTCGACCATCTGGCCGAGGTACTTGACGCCGCCAAAGATGTTCTCCCTGCGGTTGTAGGGATTGACCTTGAGTGATGCCGCTGTAGACGGCATAAGCTGGGCAATGCCGACGGCACCGACGCCGGACACGGCAGAATTATCGAAATGGCTTTCTGTCGTAAAGACGGCGGCGACGAGGATCGGGTCGACGTCATACGTATAGGATGCATCACAGATATCCTTGGCAATGGCCGCCGCTTCGCTGCCGCGGATATATTTGCTGACCTGGTCATAGACCATTTCTTCCTGCGTAATGGCCTGCACCGGCATCAAGGCCATGAGGCCGATGAAAAGAGCAGCCATCTTTGTCTTACAGGCTTTGCTGAGTATCAACTTTCACATTCCTCCCCACTCACACGACTATCATTCTACCTTTCATTATATCACGGTCGTCAAGCCATTTGCCAATACCTTCTCGTTCTGCCCTATTAGGGTTATGCATCATTGTTCCACCACGCGGAAGATGACGCCTTCGTCGCAGTCGGGACACTGGATATCCGACGGCCAGAGCGAACCCTGGCGGCCGGCGAAGACATAAGGATAAAGGGCCTGGAGGGCCGTCATGCAGAGGGCGCCGCTCTTTGCTTTATCGATGACAGGCCCGTCGAAGACGATTTCATCGCCTTCTTTATAAAGATCACAATGAGACTTGATGACGACTAACTTAACTTTCTTGGCATCCATAATCATACCTCCTTAAGGTTCAATGGGAACGAAATCGAAGGCTTCGACGTCGAAGAGACCCGTGTCCAGCAGTTTCAGCTTGGGGATGACGGGCAGGCTCATGAAGCACAACGTCATGATGACATCGACGTCAGCGCTGACACCCAGGATATGGTGGGCCTTGGCGTAGAGCTCGTCCATAGCTGCATCGACAGCGGCGGCCGGCTGGTCGCTCATGAGGCCGGCAATGGGCAGCGGGATGGATGCAAGGACCGTTCCGTCCAAGACGATGGCCATGCCGCCCTTCTGGCCCTCCAGGGCCTCGACGGCAGCGGCCATATCCCTATTGTTCGTGCCGGCGACGATGATGTTGTGTGAATCGTGGGCCACGGATACGGCGACGGCACCTCGTTTAAGGCCATAACCGCGCAGCAGGCCCAGGCCGACGCAGCCCGTGCCGTGATGGCGTTCGACGACGGCAACTTTGACGATATCGGCCTGGGGGTCGTAGACGAAATCGCCGCGGCCATCGCGATGGATGAGGGCTTCCCCTTTTTCCGTGACGACGCCGCCGGGCACGATGTCGATAGTCCGGACCCGGTCCGACGTCAAGTGCATAACCATTTTCTCTTCGGAGAAACCGGCGATGCAGACAGAGCTGCCGACGGCGCTGTAATCAGCCCGCGTAAAGGGCAGGAGATACTGGCCCTTTTCCGCTGTTTTCTGACCGCCGATGAAGGTCGCCAGAACGTGGAAGTCCTTCAGGTCTTCAAAGAGGACGATGTCCGCCCGCTTGCCCGGTGCCAAGGCGCCGCGGTCGTCGAAGTGGTAGCAGTCGGCGGCGTTGAGGGTCGCCATGGTGATAGCCGCTTGCGGCGCGACAGGCCGGCGGCGACGCAGAGGCGCAGGTGTTCGTTGAGGTGGCCTTTCTCAAAGATCGTCTTGGGATGGAGGTCATCCGAACAGAGCAGGAAGCGGCGCAGATTGGCCGGCGTCACGGCCCGGACCAGATTTGGCAGGTCATGGCAGGCCGAACCGTTGCGCAGCATGACGTACATGCCGGCCTGGAGGCGCGCTTCGACGTCGTCCAAGGTGAAACATTCGTGGTCCGTCCGGATCTGGGCCGACGCATAGGCCTGCAGGTCCTTGCCAGTGACGCCGGGGCTGTGGCCGTCGATGGGCTTTTTCGCCTCATAGGCGGCGACGAGCTTGTCCAGGACGGCATCATCGCCGTTCAGGATGCCCGGGCAGTTCATGAATTCACCGACACCGAGAACGCGGTCGTCGGCCAGGGGCGATTTCATGTCGTCTGCTTCCAGCACGGCCCCGCTGTGGTCGAAAGGCGTCGCCGGGACACACGACGGCACCATGAAACGGACGTCCAGGGCCGTCTTTTCAGCGGCTTCCATCATGTAACGAAGGCCGGCCAGGCCGCAGACGTTGACGATTTCATGCGGGTCGGCGACGATCGTCGTCGTTCCCAGGGGGACGACCAGGCGGCCGAACTCTTCCGGGCTGACATAGGACGATTCGATATGGATATGGCTTTCAATGAGGCCCGGTGCGGCATAGGCCCCATGGGCATCGATGACTTCCTGTCCTTCATACGGGCCGCCGACGCCGGCGATGATGCCGTCGGCGATGACGATATCCCCAGGCCGGATGGTCTGTGTATAGACGTCGACGATCTGGCAGTTTTTAAGGACGACGTCCCCCGGTTCCAAGCCCCGGGCTACGGCAATACGCCGTTTCAAAAGATTCCGTGTCATAGTCATAATGTACTCCTTCCTATCGGTAAAGGCGTAAGATTTTTATCTTTCGGACTCATTGTACCATAGATTTCCTTTTTTTGACAAAATAGTTGCCCAAAAAGGCAGAACACCCTATAATAATGATATCAGTTGATGTCCGTCGTCTGCTATTTGGCTTCATGTATTTCCGGATGGATGTCAACTTGTTTTATTACTAAAGGAGTGTGAATGTATTATGGAAAACCAACCGTCCTTCCTCGACCGTTTCTTCCACTTGAGCGAAAATGGCACGACGGTCCGCACGGAAATCCTGGCTGGTATCACGACCTTCATGACCATGGCCTACATCCTGGCCGTCAACCCGACCATCATGAGCGCCGCCGGCATGGACAAAGGTGCCGTCCTCACGGCAACCGCCCTGGCTTCCCTTATCGGGACGCTGTGCATGGCCTTTTTCGCCAACTATCCCTTCGCCCTGGCACCGGGCATGGGCCTGAACGCCTTCTTCGCCTTTACGGTCGTCCTGCAGATGGGCTACACCTGGGAAATGGCCCTGGCCGCCGTCTTCTTTGAAGGCGTTATCTTCATCATCCTGTCTTTGACCAATGTCCGCGAAGCTATCTTCAACGCCATCCCCATGACCTTGAAGAAAGCCGTTTCTGCCGGCATCGGCCTGTTCATCGCCCTCATCGGCCTGCTGAACGCCCAGATCATCGTCGCCAACCCGGCAACCAAGATTGCCCTGTTCTCGTTCAAACAGTCTGCCGCTACGGGTACCTTCCACACTGTCGGCATTACGGTTCTCCTGGCCATGATCGGCATCGTCTTCACAGCCGTCCTGATGGTCAATAAAGTCCGCGGCAACATCCTCTGGGGCATCCTCTTTACCTGGATCCTGGCCATTCTTTGCGAATTGACCGGCCTCTACGTGCCCAATCCGGAAATGAAGATGTTCAGCGTCATCCCCGACCTGTCCGGCGGCGCCGCTGCCTTTGCTCCGGCCAGCCTGAGCCCCATCTTCGGCCAGCTCGACTTCAGCCGCGTCTTCAGCCTGGACTTCCTGGTCGTCATGT
>OJSB01002240.1_pt1 | contig 10761 bp, 5 predicted proteins | sample 1599331 | NCBI WGS metagenome assembly OJSB01 (sample SAMN04168657, study PRJEB22393) | human gut metagenome | biome: human gut microbiome; feature: stool | host: Homo sapiens | collected 2014-03-20
AGATGATCGAGCACTGGAGCCGGAATAAGTGTGATCCGAGAACCAAGCTTCTGATCTTCTCCGACGGTCTCAACATCCCCCGTGTGCTCGAACTCTGGCGCCGCTTCAACGGCCGCGTGCGGCTCGGTTTCGGCATCGGCACCAACCTGATGAATGACCGCGGACCCGAACCGCTCAATGTGGTCATCAAGATGACGCAGTGCAACGGGCAGCCCGTGGCAAAGATTTCCGATTCGCCCGAAAAGAGCATGTGCGAAGATGAAAGCTATGTGCGGTATCTGCGCCAGGTCTTTCATATGGATGAGCCGACGGCTGCAGCCAAAGGGATGAAGTAAGTACTTGCTTTCAAATTAAGCACGGCTCAAAGAAAGCCGGCGCTGCGGATGGGCTGCAGCGTCGGCTTTGCTTTTTTACCGCCGGACGAGGAGCTTACGCAGGAGTCCGATGAGTTCAAGCCGTTCTTCGGGACTTAAAACAGAGGCGAACGCTTCAACGCGCTGGAAGTGACCTGGGAGCAGGTCTGTGAGATATTTCCGGCCGGCATCGGTGAGCGCAATGAGGGTTGAGCGCGCATCTGTGGCGGAGGGCGTTTTGACGATGAGCTTTTCCGGGCTCCCCAGCATGCGCTGCAGCATGGTGGAGGCCGTGGGCGTACTCACTCTCAGGCGAGCGGCCAGCTCCCCGACGGGGAGCGGCATCCCCGCATCATGGAGCACCATCAGGAGTGCAAATTTGCCTTCCGTGACGCCGGTGCTTTTGGTGAGATTGGAAAAAACCATGTTGCGGCGTTCCAGATCGACCATCTGCAGCAGAAACGACATTTCGATGCAGGACACTTTTTCGCAGCTCGGTTCGGTATTCAGATTGCGTCGAATGACGCGAAGAATGTCTTCGTGTGAAGGCGGCTGTGCGTACTGCAGCTCCATGGATAACTCCTCCGTTTTTTGACATACCAAAATCAAAATTCTTTTATGGATTTATGCTCGAAGCCTCTCTTTATTGGACGCCGATGGATTTTGGTACCTGGTTTGTCGGAGAAACAATTATTGCAAAAGTGCAAGCAAATTTTTATTCGACAACATTTAGTAGTTAGCTACATAACTTTATATTTGATTTGAGTAATCTCTCCTCTATCGATGACTGCTCGCGGCCCTGTCTGCGGACCCGCGGCATCGAAAAGAAAACGTCCCGCATGCAGCTGCTACCGAGCTGTTTGGTTTGTGCGGCAAGGTGCGCTGCTGCGGGACGTGCCTACAGAAATCCCTGAAATGTCAGGAAAATAAAGAAGGAACATAACCATGTTCAAGAAAACCATTGCAGCGCTCGCAGTTGCAGGTGCTTTCGGCACTATGGCCGCCGGCGCGGTATATGCAGCCGATGTGACGCTTTACGGCGTGGTGGACCTGGGGCTCAAGTATTCTCACGTTGACGCCGACCAGAGCGGCGTCGATGCCGTTGACAAGCTTGAAATGAAGTCCGGCTCCCAGTCGGGCTCGCGCTTTGGCATTAAGGGGGCTGAAGACGTCGGCAACGGTCTCAAGGTCGGCTTCCAGCTCGAAAACGGCTTTGATGCGGATACCGGCAGCCTCGGCTACAACAGCCGCCTGTTCGGCCGTGAAGCACGCCTTTATCTCTCGGGCGACTTCGGCGAAGTGGCTTTCGGCCGCATGGGAACACTGGGTTCGGGCAACGGCACGTACGGTCTGCTCGGCGGCATGACGCCCTTTGGCACTTCGTGGGGCGGTTCGGTGGAAAACGGCACCTATTTTGTGGGCAACGCTCGTGCAGACAATACGGTGACCTATAAGACGCCGACCTTCGCGGGCTTCACGGCTTACGCGCAGTATTCGTTTGATATGAATACCAAGCAGGATACGCCGCTCGGACAAACTGAAGGCAAGGCCTCGGCTAACCGCTATTACGCTTTGGGCGCCAACTACAAAGTGGGTTCGCTCGACGTGACGGCCGTGGTTGACAGCTACAACTGGTCCAATAAGATTGATACCTACGGCGGCACCAGCCGCGATTTGGACGACGCATTGACCGTGACGCTGGGCGGCTCCTATGACTTTGGCGTTGCCAAGGCCTATTTGAGCGGCCAGTATTTCGACAACATGCTCGCCAATGACGCCACGGATGCAGCTGGTCAGAAAGACACGATGGATACCTATGCGTCCTTTGGCAGCTATTTCAACGGCAAGGCGTTTAAGGGCTACAGCGTTTTGGCCGGCATGGATGCACCGGTGCTGGGCGGCAAGGCTTTGTTCGCCGTCGGCTACACGGACGCTAAAGATGCGGACGGCAGTGATACTCTCGGCAAAACGGAACTTTCCCGCTACGGCGCCTCGGTGGGCTACACCTACGATTTGAGCCGCCGTACGAATGTTTATGCCGTTGCCGCCTACTATAAGGACAGCGTGGATAAGGATGCGTCTTCGAGCCATCAGGATCACGATCCCTCGACGGCGACTATTTATGCCGGTATCCGCCATACGTTCTAAGGGGGCATAAGCGGGCAGCGGCGCTGCGGCGCTCCAAAATGTCTCTGCTGCGGTTGGAGAGGATTTCAGGCGGGTTTTTGAGAGTCTTTCCTGACTGAAATGTTTTCTGAGCGGCGTGCAGGGGTTCCTTGGGCGGCGCTCGACGCTTCCCGTTTTGCGAGCGCTTAAGCTCGAAAAAGAGGTTCGGTTGAAAGATCGAACCTCTTTTTTGGCCTCTTCATCGCAAAAACAATCATCCTGCATGCCGTTAACATCGTTTTCGGTGTAAGGTACTTTCCGGTGCGCCCAGTCCCGTCAAGAGAAGCGGACAAAGGGGTTGCAAGGTAGGAAACACTTCTTTTGTTTACCAATCTCCAATTTCTTTGCCCTGGGCAGACCAAATTCCACTGGTGCGTTTCGTATCCCTAACCGGCGAAACCGCATCTTCCGACAAGAAAAAGATTGGAGTATCTCGTGACGCTTCTCTCCTCTGCGCGCATGTCTGCCGCAATCCTCGCGCTTGGCGCGCTCACCGCCGTACCGGCCCATGCGGCAGGCATCGACGGCAGTTCGCTTGGGTTAACGTGGGCCGTTCCCTTCGCCGGGATCCTGCTTTCCATTGCGCTCTGTCCATTGTTCCTGCCGCATTTCTGGCACAAAAATTTCGGCAAAATTGCGGTTTTCTGGGCGCTCTGCTGCGCCGTGCCGCTCTGCGCCGTCCTCGGCTTTTCCGTGGGTACTGACGCTATCGTCCACGTGCTTTTGGCCGACTATGTTCCCTTCATCATTTTTGTGGGATCGCTCTTCGTCGTAGCCGGCGGCATTCACGTCCGCGGCTCATTTGTGGGTCGTCCGATCGTCAATGTGGCGTTTTTGGGGCTCGGTGCTGTGCTCGCTAACTTCATGGGCACGACGGGGGCGGCAATGCTCCTCATTCGCCCGCTGATTGAAGCCAACGCCGGCCGCACCCGCAAGATGCAGACCTTCATCTTCTTCATCTTTCTCGTGGCAAACGTGGGCGGCGCGCTCACGCCGCTCGGCGACCCGCCCTTGTTCCTGGGTTTCTTGAAGGGCGTGGGGTTCTTCTGGACGGCTGAACACCTGATGCTGCCGTGGCTTTTGTGCTCGGGGCTGCTGCTCGTTATTTACTTCCTCATTGACAGCGCCTGCTTTAAGAAAGATGTGGCCGACGGCTTCAAGGCGCCGGCGGAAACCAAGGCCTTTGCCATTGAGGGCGGCATCAATGTGCTCCTTTTGGCCGGCATCATCGGTGCTGTGCTTTATTCGGGCTTCAGCCGCTCCGGCATTGAATTCACGTTCCTGAACGTGCACTTTGCGCTCGAGTCGATCGTTCGTGATCTCTGCTTCCTCGCGCTCGCGGGGCTTTCGCTCATGCTTACCGCCAAGGCTACGCGTGAGGCCAATCACTTCACATGGGACCCGATTCTGGAGGTTGCCAAGCTCTTCTTCGGCATCTTCGTGTGCATCGTGCCGGTGCTCGAAATGCTGCGTGCAGGTCACGACGGCGCCTTTGCGTCGCTCGTGGCGCTCGTCACCAATGCTGACGGGAGCTTTAACAACACGTTCTTCTTCTGGCTCACGGGTTCGCTCTCCGCGTTCCTTGACAATGCGCCGACCTACCTCGCCTTCTTCAATTTGGCGGGCGGTGATCCTGCAGTGCTCATGACCACGGATGCTCAGACGCTGATGGCCATTTCGATGGGGTCGGTCTTCATGGGAGCGGTGACCTACATCGGCAACGCACCGAATTTCATGACGGTTGCGATCTGCAATGAACGCGGCGTTAAGATGCCGTCCTTCTTTGGCTACATGCTCTGGTCGGTCGGCATTCTCTTCCCGGTCTTCTTCCTGATGGATATGGTCTTCCTCACCTAATCGTCAGTTTGGTCTCATCCCCGGCGGGCGCTTCGAATGTTTAGCGAAGCGCCCGTTTTTCGTCCTGTCCGGCCGCCCAGATGCCGGCAGTTGTGGCAGAGTAGGTTCATGGCCGGACTTTAACGCCGCGGCTTTTTTGCTTTCCTTTCGGCGATGTTTGAGCATGCCTAAAGCTTTTCGCAACCCTCCGAACGATCAGAATGACCGGTCTGCGCCGCCTGGAGCGGAGCGCCGATCCGGTTTAAGGCGTTTCCTGCCGGTACTGCTCCCGGCAGTCATTCTCTTAGGCTGGTGGCTCGTGACAAGCTCCGGCGCTGTGCCGGCGCTTTTGCTTCCCGGACCGGGGGCGGTAGCCAAGCGGTTTTTGTCGCTTCTCGATTCCGGCGAACTCCTCACGCATGCGGCGGTCTCCATGGGCCGCGTGTTTGCGGGCTTTTTGCTTTCAGCTTCGGCCGCCTTGGGGCTCGCACTTTTACTCTATCGACGTCCGCTTTGGGAGAGTGCGCTTTCACTCGTTCTGGAAGCACTCCGCGTCATTCCGCCGCTTTCGCTGGTGCCGCTCCTTATTTTGTGGCTGGGCATTGATGAGGCGCCTAAGCTGGCGATTGTCGTGTTAGCGAGCTTCTTTCCCATTTATTTGTCGGCGCTCACAGCCCTGCGAAGCGTCAGCAGCAAATACAGGGAACTCGCGCAGATGCTCGGACTCACGGAATCGGCGCGTGTGCAGGAAATTCTGCTCCCCGGGGCGGCTCCGGGCATTTTGACGGGACTGCGATTGGGATTTGGCTACGCCTGGCGGGCACTGGTGGGCGCAGAACTCATCGCTGCTGCGTCGGGTCTGGGCTACCTCATTGAAGATGCATCGTCCTTGGCGAGAACCGATGTGGTGATGGTGGGCATTCTCACCATCGCGGGCTTAGGGATCCTCTGCGATCAGCTCTTTCGCCGAGGGGCGGAAGGCTGGACAAAGTCGCGCCTTAACCGCAGGCGGAAAAGCAGCGGGGGACAAACTGCCCTTGAGACAGCTCCTCCATCTGCAGCAGATCCCGAACGCAGCCTCTGGGGCATTGCGTTCGAGGGTTTGGTGGTGAGCTACCCGGGACTCACCCAGCCGCCAGTGAATCACTTGACGCTCTCCATAGCGCCCGGCTCCGTAACGGCAGTGCTCGGCCGTTCGGGATGCGGCAAAACGACGCTCCTTAAGGCAGCTGCGGGACTCCTCCTCCCGCAGGCGGGAGTGGTGCGGTTTACGTCCCCGAATGCGTCCGGAAGGACGCATCCGAAGGTTGCCATGGTGTTTCAGGAGCCGCTCCTCTTGCCGTGGAAAACGGTTCGAGAAAATGCGGCGCTCGCCCTCTCTGCCCGCACGGGGGAGGCGCTTTCCGAAGCCTGCAAATCTGCAGCAGTCATGAAGGCGCTGACGCTTGCCGGTATTGCGGATTTGGCTGAACGCTTTCCTGCGGAACTCTCGGGCGGCCAGCAGCAGCGCGCGGGGCTCGCGCGGGCGCTTTCGGCAGAGCCGGACGTTTTGCTGATGGATGAACCCTTCGGCGCGCTCGATGCACTCACACGCCTGGAGCTCCAGGATGAAACGCGAGCACTCTTTAACCGCCGGCGCATGACCGTACTCATGATTACGCACGACGTGCGTGAAGCCCTTCGCATGGCAGACCGTGCAGTCGTGCTGCGCGGCGGCAGCGCCGCGGCAGATCATTCGCTTCTCATGCCGTTCCCTCGGCGCTTTTCGGATCCCGCGGTCGGCGCGGCAGAAGAAGGGCTTCTCGCCGAGCTGCTCCACCATTGATCGTGCTGTTTTTATTTGGGCGGCTCGGGTTTCGCGGGTTTGCGCTTCGCCTGAGCGCAATGGGCGTCGATCCATCTGCGCACCGTGGCGGGCGGCGCGCCCGTTGCTGCGCGAATTGCTTTCCAGGTACTGCCGCTCAGCCGCATCGCGATGGCTTTCGTGCGGACGGCATCGCTGTAACGATAAAGATTGGGCGATATTTCAACGCTGAATTTGCCGCTTTTCCAGGCTTCAGCCCAGTCGCGAAGCGTCGTGGACGGGAGGTCGAGGATTCTTGAAGCCTTGGTGTAGCCAATGCCGGCTTCGAAGAGCGCTATAGCGCGGCGGCGTTTGTCTGCCGAGGCATATCCCGGCGGACGATAGCGTCCTGGGGGCGACTCCGACAGCTCGTCCGGTAAATCATTTTCCGTCATGAGGTATTCCTGCTGCTCGTCAACCGTGCTGGCACTGCGCAAAAAAGACCCGTCCCCGCGCGAGCGGCAGACGGGTGCCAGAGAGCGGGATGACATGCCCTCACTCGGTGAGTGAGTGCAGTTGTCTCCCGAAAGCGGTATGAGTCCCCGAGAGCCTTCCTTCATCCTTGGAGCACAATGAAAGAAGGCCCCGGGCGGGTTCTCAGGGGCTAAGCACTGCGAAGCGCTGAGCCCCTATAGAACGGGTTGGTTAGAACGAGTAGCGGAGGTTGGCGTTGAAGGCATTGTTCATGCGATCGTCGCCGCCGGCCGTCAGACCGTAGTTCAGACCAAACGTCCAAGCATCCTTCTGAGCCTCAACACCGATCGTGGCGCGGATCGGGTTGGAGTCGAACACACGGTTGCTGTCGGAAGCACCAACGAACGTGTATTTCACATCCTTATCGCCAAAGGTCGGGACAACCGAGAGATCAACCATCGGAGCAACCTTCCAGCCGTTCGTATCGAACGTACCCGAGAAGGCAACACCCAACGGCATCTGGTAAACGGTCATCGTGTCATAGTCGGCGCCAAACTTGGAGTCGTCCATGTCGATGCGCGTCAGACGGATGCCAGCATGCGGAACGATGTTGAGCGCGCCGAACTTGGCGAGGTATTCCGTGCCCACACCAAAGGTGAAGACGTCCGCATCTTCGGATTCCTTGACCTGACCGAAGACCGTATTGGTCGAAAGGTCGTTCTTGAGCTTCGTGTAGCCTACATCAGCACGGAGATTGAAGTCGCCGAGCTGCTGCGCAGCGTAGAGACTCACGCCGTAGAAGTCCGAATCGTTGTCGACCTTGATGCCGTCACCCACGGAATTGCTGTCAGCCTGACCCACATTGAAGGCAAGACCGATGGTTGCACCGCAGGAGGCAGTGTAGTCAAAACCCAGAACGGCGCCGTAGATGTCGGCTTCGTAGCCATAGCCTTCACCATAGAGACGCTTGCCTTCGTTGGTCGTGCCGAAAACGTCAACCCACGGCGTAACACCAGTCGTGCGCGGAGCATTGAGGCTGGCGAGCGAAGTGCGGCGTTCAAGGGCAGCGGTGACCTGATCGTTCACATCAAGTGCGGTGTTGAAGGCACCGCCGGCAAGAGCCATGACCGAAGCCGTGTTAACGCTATCAAGGTAATCGCTGATCTTGTTTTCCAGGTACTGTCTCTGGTCTTGAGCAGCGCTATAACCATCCGAAGCCTTGACGTCCGCGATGTAGTCCGTGAGCCCCCAGACAACCGCGTCGCTCAGCTGGTTATGACCGAAAGAAACGGCATCGAGGTCAGCCTTGGCATTGCCGCCCTGATAAGTGTCATCGAGCAGCTTGTCATACGTTGTGTTGCGGGCAAACGAGATCGTACCGTCAGCTGCAACGGTACCCTGCGACGTATGGTCCGTAGACGTGCCGTAGAACATCGTGCCGTAGTCGACCGTCAGCGTGCCGCCAGTGGCAGAGTCAGCAAGCTTAAGCGTCTTCGCACCGTTTTCGCCTTCAAAGGCTGCAGCAGGCGCGTTCTTGACGCCGACGAGCGTGACCTTAGCTCCGTTTGTATTATCTGCGGAGATGGCGTTCTTCAGGACGCCGTCCTTAGCGGCATAACCGGCCGTGCCAGCAACTCCCTGAATGTCAACGAGGAGATCCGTAGCCTGTTGATCGCCGCCAACGGTCAGGGCTGCAGTGCCATCACCAAACACCGCCTGCTTGGCGATGTAGATAACAGACTTGTCAGCATCAATTTCACCGTAGGCATCGGCAACGGCTGCATTTGCCGCGGCGGTCGAGGCGCCAACGGACAGCACGCCGAGGTTAGTTTCGTCAGCAGTAGTACCAAAGGAAACCGTCTGGACTTTAACAGCGTTTTCAAAGGCCTTCGGAGCTTCTTCATCCCCTTCGGCTTGAGTGGTCGTTGCGGCGGGCTTATCGCCGAGAATGGCAAACGTACCGTCAGTGATAACGACGGTGTTTGCGGAGTCTCCTTGTTCATACCAAGCCGTATCCAGGTCGCCATTGACGCTGATCTGGCCATTGTTGGTAAGACCATTGGTCGTCATGGTGCCGTTGACCGTCAAATTGCCGTTATCGGCCGCAACGGTCGTGCCGGCTTCGTTCGTGAACGTGAAGGCACCCGTAATGGTGGATGCAGCGGCGAACGTCACGGCGTTGTCGATGGTACCGAAGTCAGTGTCTTCTGCGCCAAGATCGACTCGGCGGAAGGTTACGTCAACGAGTTTGTCTCCTTCCTTGGCACCAATTATGACTTCTCCCTTGGCATTGCCGCGAAGCGTAAGCGTATTAGTCGTGGCGTTACCGATGGTGAGAGATTTGAGTTCGTTCTCATTCGTTGCCGTTTTAGCAACTTCAAGTGAACCAATGGTCAGCTCACGACCGAGCCAGTTGTTACCGTCGAAGTGCGGAGTGCCCGTACCAAATTCTGCGTAAACATCGCTGCGGCCAAAGTTCGTCGGACCGGTAGCCGTTGAACTGCCGATCTCAGCGAGATCAAGCTTAGACTGCTTGCCTTCAACATCAACCACAATGTTGGCGTTTGTGAAGTTGAACTTGTCGCCAAGCGCGGAGGAGATGTTTTTGTAGTCGTCGAGTGAGTAGGTACCAGTTGTGCTCGTATCGATCAGGTCGCCAGTGTTGTTAGTGGAGGCAGCTGAACCGAAAGCAGTGGCGGTGTAGATCACGCTGCCATCTTCATCCGTGGAGCTCTTGATGAGGTTGGCAAGCGATGTTTCGATCGTACCGGTATTGGTAACGCCGACCGATTCAAGTTTGCCCGTATCAACATTCTGGACGATCAGCGTGCCGGAATTCGTAATGGTATCGGTAGTATTTACGAAGACCAGATTTTCAACGGTAGCTTTGCCGGCGTTCACAAAGCCTTTGGCTGGAGTGTTGTCAGTCGTAGAAGGCGTGTCAGCTGAAGCTTTTGCAAACGTGATCGTGTTGAACTTGACCGTTCCTTCATTCGTAAATGCGGAATCGGCTGTGTTCAAAGTAAGAGTGGCGGCGTTGAGTTTGCCGGTGACCTTAACGTTACCGTTGGTTGCTGCCTCACTATCGTCGTCAGCGGCAACAGCAGCTGCACCAACTGAAACATTGTTGAAGGTCAACTCTTCAGCGACAGTTGCAGAACCATTAGCAGCGATCAGATCGCCGTCAACAGCAGCACCTTCGGCACCGGTAAGCGCAGCGGTACCGAGATTAACAATGACATCACCTGTAACGGAGGCGTCTTTTTCAATTTTGATATTGTTGGTGGAGTTGGTGGACCTAACAACAATATCGCCTTGCGTGACTGATCCGGAGGCGAGAGTAGCAGTGTTATTTGAGCCTTCACCAAAGACGATGGCAATCGCGCCTTCAGCTACGGCATTAATCACACCTCCCTTCTTATTAGTAAAGGAAGAGCCAGTAACATTGTCGCCGATATAAACGCCGATAATTTGTTCAGCACCTTCAGCAAGTGTTCCGACCGTAATCGTGCCGTTATTTTCTGCAACGGGTGCCGTTCCGGCTTCCAAACCGATCGCTCGCCCCTGATTTTCAACGACGATGGTGCCATTATTAATGATCTTCACACCGTTGCCCTGACTACCGGAAGCAAGCGCAACGGCATTTTTCGCAATAATGGTGCCGTCATTGATGATTTCACCTTTGTCGCCGCTCATGGCGTGTGTTGCCCAGTAGTGAGCTTTATTGAGTGCTGTGACGTAAATCGTGCCCTTATTGATCAACTTAGAGTCATCAGCGGCACCCGATGACATAAAGAAGCCGTTAGCTTGGACGTACTTAGGGGCTTGAGCAACATCAGCATTGGCCTGATCAGCAATCACCCACAGCGTTTTATCAAACGTGTAGGATTGATTAGGTGTAACTAAGGCACCAGCACCGTTTTCTGTTTTTTTGTAGACAATACTGTCATTGAGCGTGTCTGTCTGCGTAGCCGTTGTGTCAGCGTAAACTTTTGCGCCTTCAACCGGGTCGATATAGGATGCGGCCATTGCACTGCCCGCAACGAGGGTTGCAACAGCTGCAGCAATAACCGTCTTCACGGCCTTGCCCTGATAGGAAGAAGCCTTTTCGCTCGTCACGACAACGCCGCGTGTGAGTGACTTGGCAAC
>OJSB01002257.1_pt1 | contig 10665 bp, 10 predicted proteins | sample 1599331 | NCBI WGS metagenome assembly OJSB01 (sample SAMN04168657, study PRJEB22393) | human gut metagenome | biome: human gut microbiome; feature: stool | host: Homo sapiens | collected 2014-03-20
TTCTGGTTCTCTTTTGGCACGCAAAAGAGAACTTAACCTCGCGTAACCGCGCTCTGACCCCGCGCACCGGCGCGAGAACCCACACAAAAGAGGAACGATAACCATGCAGAACATCGACCTGATCTGCGTCGGCAAGCTCAACGCGAAATACTTCGCCGAGGGCGTGGCCGAATACCAGAAGCGTCTGGCGGCGTTTGCGTCTTTCCGCATCGTCGAGCTGCCGGAAGAAAAAATCGAAGAGAAGAACGCCTCCGACGCCGTGGTGAAAAAGGCGCTGGACAAAGAGGGCAGAGCCATCCTCGGCAGCGTCCGTAAGGGCGCGGCCATCGTCGCCCTGTGCATCGAGGGAAAACAGATCGCCTCCGAGGAACTGGCGCAGTTCCTCGCCGACCGCGCAAACAGCGGCGCGGGAGACGTGGCTTTCGTCATCGGCTCGTCCCACGGCCTCTCGGACGAGGTCAAGCGCGCGGCGGCGCTCCGGTTCAGCATGGGCCGCATCACGATGCCCCACCAGCTGGCCCGCCTTGTCCTCACCGAACAGATCTACCGCGCCTGCACCATCAACGCGGGGATGAAGTATCATAAATAAAAAGGCGGAGAGGATGCTGAAAATGCCGGAGCGAGCCAAACAGGTGGGAAAACTATCACAACGTGTTATTGAATTGCTGGGATTGACTTTATCAGAAGGACGAAGCATTTTGCTGGGTGAGTCCAATATTGCGCACATGGTCAGCCGCCATCCGGAAGACTATGCACTTTATGGAGAGTACATCCCCCTCATTTTATCAATGCCGGATTATGTAGCGCTGAATACAAAGGATGAATCGATAGAGTACGTCAAAGAAGTGCAGATGGACGATATATATGTTAAAGTGGCAGTTAGAGTCTCAGCGAGAGGGCAGTTATTTGCAAGGTCAGTCTATCGCTTGAACACGAATCGAGCTAAAAACTTTATTGAAAAGGGAACATTGAAGAAATACTGATTCAAAACGGGGATTTGACAAATTTTTAAGTTCTGGTATAATAAGCTTGATAAGAGGATTAGAGGACGGAACAGGCAGCCGTCGCCCATTGTTAGGAGATGCGGGAATCGTCACCCCGCCTGATTCTCAGAGAAAAGGCCGCTGCAGAAATGCAGCGGTCTTTTTTGCGTGGAAAAGGTCAGGCTCTCCTTCGTACAACCTCTCAGTCTCGCTTCGCTCGACAGCTCCCCTGGTAGGGGAGCCTCTGGCGAAGAGGAGAAGTTTTCCGCTATGCCAAGGCCTCCCCTCGGTAGGGGAGGTGGCACGCCGCAGGCGTGACGGAGAGGTTGAGCTTCTCTCCCAGAGGGAGAGCCTTTGCCTGAGAGGCCTCCGTGAATTTGTGGAAAATGCACGAGTGAAAAGAGAAGAATTTGTAAATGTGATAAAAATGCCAAGAAGATATTGACAAAAATGATGGGTGGGGTATAATGATAACACAGGCCGACAGCCGGAAATGGATGGCCTGCCTGTATAATTCATTTTTATTTATGGAGGCAAAAATCATGAAAATGGCAAAGAAACTTCTGGCCGTCGTCCTCGCTGGTGTTATGGCAGTGTCCATGCTGACTGGCTGCGCAAGCATCTCTTCTCGTCGGGTCGCTGACGAGCTGGAGGGTATGCTGAAGGCCGCTAACGACAAGGCTACCGTCAAGGCAATCGATGACGATCTGGCAAAGAATGCAGTCAAGGTTGCTAAGCAGGACAATAAGGACGCTCTCAAGGTTGATGCCGCTCTGAAGGCTGACGTCAAGACTGAGCTGACCAAGAATAACAAGCTCGGCGACTCCTATATCTGGGTTGCTTACTTTGCAACCAAGGACGTGAATAAGACTGTTAAGGCTCAGAACATCGCCAAGGCGCTGATCGGCACTAATGGAAAGATCGACACCACTAAGGCTATCAACAGCACCGATGTCAAGGTCGGCGAGAAGAAGGGCAATGACATCGAGGCTGGCAATAAGTTCGAGCTGAGCATGAAGCCGTTCACTGTCGGCGATACCGATTACGTCATGGTCGTTGTCACCTGCAAGGCTCAGGTCAAGGCTGCATCCTGATCGCACCTGAGCTGACACAAGCCCAGCGATAAAACGATATTATCTATTCCTCGAAATAAAAATGGCACAAGGGCCCGGAGTGGAAACACCCCGGGCCCTTGTGTTTTTTGCTGTCTTCCCACACTCTGACATCCTTTGCCTTTCGTATCTGGTAGGATGGAATAGAGGACAGGCCCCGAGGGCGCTGACTCTGAACGAGGAACAAAAAACTTCTCACCAGCGGAAAGGAAAGGATACTATGAGTAATTATCAGATGCAGATGCCCGCTCAGTATACATCCATCGGGGACGACGAAATGGTGCTGCTCTGCGGCGGCGAGACCACAGCATGGCAGACCTTTCAGGACATTGGCCGGGTGCTGAACTATGTGGCCCGTATCTTCTCGGCAGGCAGCTCCATCGTCAACAATGTGGTCACCATCGTCAATTATTTCAATAAGCTCGAAGACCTGCTCCCGGTCATCGGGGAAGTATAAATGAAAAGGGCCGGTACTAACAGTACCGGCCCTTACTTTATCAGGAGATCAATAATGCAGCTCGTCGGCGGTCAGTGCCTCGAGCACGGGCAGCATGGCGGCAGCCTCAGCCTTTGCGGCGGGCAGGTCCATGTCGCGGTAGTTGCCGCACTCCACCTCGCTTGCGCCGGGGACATCACCCTCGAACGCAGCCATGAAGCGGAAGGACTCCACCGTCAGGCTCAGCGCCTCGGCGGGGGTCAGGCCCCGGGTCAGCAGGTAAAAGCCGGTGCGGCAGCCCATGGGGCCGACGTAAATGACGCCGTCCTTATACTCGCTGTTGCGGGCGTAGGTGGCGAAGAGGTGCTCCAGCGTGTGGGCTGCGCCGGTGGAGAGATAATCGCCGTGGTTCGGCTTCTTCATCCGGATGTCCCAGGTCAGAACATCGCCGTCCTGACGGCTCAGGTACATGCCGCGGTCGAGCCTGGTGTGGTCTACACAGAAACTTGCAATGCGTTCCATGTCACGCCTCCCGAGATCAGGCCTGCAGGCGCTGGACGCTGCCGTGTGCGCAGTCCACAGCGACCATCAGACCGTCGCGGATGTGGGCGGTAGCGCCGACGGCACCCACGATGGTGGGCTTGAGCAGGGCCTTGCCGGCGATGGCGGCGTGGCTGTTCAGACCGGCTTCCTCGACCACCAGAGCGGCGGCGTCACGGACGTAGCTCAGCATCTCGTTGGAGGTGGAGGGGACGACCAGGACCATGCCGGGCTTGAACTTTGCACGGATCTCCTCGATGGTGCGGCAGACGCAGGCCTTGCCGGTGGCGTTGGCCAGAGCAGAGCCCTCGGGGCCGACGCCGACGCCGGTAGCCAGGCAGTTGCCGATCATGTGGATCTTGATCATGTTGGTGGTGCCGGAGACGCCCACGGGGACGCCGGCGGTCACGACAGCCAGCTCACCGTCGTGCAGATAGCCGTGCTCTTTTGCCAGAGCGGTGGACTTCTCGATGAGCTCATCGGTGCTGGTGGCGAGGTCCATCATGAGCGGGGTGATGCCCCAGGAGACGGACAGCTGGCGCTGGACCTGCTCGTCCATGACGCAGGCGATGATGGGCTGAGAGGGGCGGTACTTGCTCAGCAGGCGGGCAGTGTTGCCGGACTCGGACACGGTGACGATGGCAGAAGCGTTGACGTCCTTTGCGGTCAGGCAGGCAGCGTGTGCGGTAGCGTCGCTGACGCTGATCTGGCCGGCGGCATCAGTCAGGCGGTTGTCGCGGTAGTGGACCTCGTTCTCGGTGCGCTCTGCAATGGCGGACATGGTCTTGAGGGCCTCAACAGGGTATGCGCCCGCAGCGGTCTCGCCGGAGAGCATGATAGCGGAAGTGCCGTCGTAGATGGCGTTTGCCACGTCGGAGATCTCGGCACGGGTGGGGCGGGGGTTGACCATCATGCTGTCCAGCATCTGGGTGGCAGTGACGATGGGCTTGCCGAAGGAGAAGGAGCGGTCGATGATGTCCTTCTGGATGCCGGGCAGCTCGGTGAAGTCGATCTCGACGCCCAGGTCGCCGCGGGCGACCATGACGGCGTCGGCAGCGGACAGGATGCTGTCGATGTTATTGACGCCCTCGCGGTTCTCGATCTTGGCGATGATGCGGATCTTGGAGTCGTACTCGTTCAGCAGGTTGCGGATGTCGTAGACGTCCTGTGCGGTGCGCACGAAGGAAGCAGCGATGAAGTCGAAGCCCTGCTGGACACCGAAGATGATGTCATCCCGGTCGCGCTGGCTCAGGTAGGGCATGGACAGGTGGACGCCGGGGACATTGACGCCCTTCTTGGTCTTGATCTTGCCGCTGTTGAGCACTTCGCAGACGATGTCGGTGTCCGTGACGCTCTTGATGGCCAGCTTGATGAGGCCGTCGTCCAGCATGATGGTGCCGCCCTCGTGGACGTCCTGGGGCAGGTCCTTGTAGGTGATGGAGCAGATCTCCTTGGTGCCCTCCACCTCGCGGGTGGTCAGGGTGAAGGTCTGGCCGGCTTCCAACATCTCAACGCCGTTCTTGAACTCCTTCAGGCGGATCTCGGGGCCTTTGGTGTCCAGCAGGGCAGCAACGGGCTTGTTCAGCTCAGCGCGGACAGCCTTCAGCATGTCCAGACGGCCCTTGTGCTCCTCGTAGGAGCCGTGGGAAAAGTTGAAGCGGGCCACGTTCATGCCGTTGGCGACCAGCTCGCGCAGGACGCCGTCCTTATCGGTAGAAGGGCCAAGGGTGCAGATGATCTTCGTTTTTCTCATAAATATACCTCTAACAGTCTCTTTTTTTCCTCTATGATGGGCGCACAGGTGCCAGATATGCCCTGCGGCCGCTGGCCGGACATCGGCCCGGTCAGGGGTGTTTGAAAACCTTACCATTCTATATTATAACCGCTTGTGTACAAGAGAGCAAGAAAAAATTCGGCAAAGAAAACCTTAAATTTTCGTGATAGATGCCGGAGCGATAAAACGCTTGCGAAAAGTGCGTCCATCGCCTATAATAGGGCTAAGCAAAAGTCTCACTTCTGCCCCGAAGGGACGAAGGTGAGCGCAAAATAATAGAAACGGAGTGAAAGCGTAATGGAAAAGCGCGTTTTTCTGATCGTTCTGGACAGCTTCGGCATCGGCGCAGAGCCGGATGCCGCCGCCTTTGGCGATGAGGGGACCAACACCCTCGGCGCCATCGCCAACCACCCCAATTTCAACTGCCCCAACCTGAAAAAACTCGGACTGTTCAACATCGACGGTGTGACCGTCGGCGAGAAGGATGCCGCCCCCATCGGCTCCTTCGCCCGCCTGCAGGAGCAGAGCATGGGCAAGGATACCACCATCGGCCACTGGGAGATCGCCGGTGTCGTCAGCCCCAAGCCGCTGCCCACCTTCCCGGACGGCTTTCCGGACAGCCTCATCCACGAGTTTGAGGAAAAGACCGGCCACAAAGTCCTCTGCAACAAGCCTTACTCCGGCACGCAGGTGCTGAAGGACTACGGCGAGCAGGCCATGAAGGAGGACGCCCTCATCGTCTACACCAGCGCCGACAGCGTGTTTCAGGTGGCCGCCAACGAGGAGCTTGTGCCGGTGCATGAGCTGTACCGTTACTGCGAGATCGCCCGCGAGATGCTGAAGGGCGAGTACGGCGTGGGCCGCGTCATTGCCCGCCCCTTCCTCGGCCACACCGCCGACACCTTCTACCGCACCACCAACCGCCACGACCTGAGCCTCAAGCCGCCCCGCAAGACCATGCTTGATCTGCTCAAGGACGCCGGTAAGGACGTCATCGCCGTGGGCAAAATTTTCGACATCTTCGACGGCGAGGGCGTGACGGAAAAGATCAAGACCACCGGCAACACCAACGGCATCGCCTTCACCAAGGCTTTGCAGACCCGCGACTTCGAGGGTCTGGCCTTCGTGAACCTCGTCGATTTCGATATGCTCTACGGCCACCGCCGCGACGTGGCGGGCTATGCTGCTGCTGCCACCGAGTTCGACAAGTTCCTTGCCGACTTCATCCCCGGGATGCGGGAGGGTGACATCCTGATGGTCACGGCCGACCACGGCTGTGACCCCTCCTACACCAAGACCACCGACCATACCCGCGAGTATGTGCCGTATCTCATCTGCGGCAAGGGCGTCAAGCCGGGCGTTGACCTCGGCACCAAACTCTGCTTCGGCACCATCGCACACACCATCTGCGACTATCTGGGTGTGGATGCCTCCACGCTGGACGGCCAGAGCGTGCTGAGCGACATTTTAGCTTAAACAGGCAAAAGAAAAAGGACTGCGTGAGCAGTCCTTTTTCTTTTGCAATTCTATTTACGCTGCATCATTTTCAGCGCTGGAAGCGTCGCCGCTGCCGGAGCCGAACAGGGCGTCCAGCACGGTGGAAGCGGCCTGATGCAGGGAGGAAGCCGCCTGCTCCACCTGCTCCTGGGTCGGCATACTGAAGGACGGAGACTCAGTGGAGCCTGCCGGGGCTTCTTCGCTGCCGTCTGCAGGGACCTCGGTGGAAGCGCTGGGCTCACCGGAGGCGTCACCCTCGGCGGGCTGGCTGTCAGCGGGGGCCTCTTCCGCCGGGACTTCGCTCTCGGCGGGCTCTTCTGCGATCACGCTGTCGGGAGATTCCTCCGGGATGGATGCACCGGCGTTGGGGTCGGCGGTCGGCGTGAAGACCTCGGTCTTCTCGGGGGTCTGGCTGGTGCTGGTGAGCTTGTCCTCGCCGCCCAGAACTGCGGCGATGAGGGCCTTGGCCTCGTTGACCGAGTTCTCATCCGGCTTCATGACGTAGAGGCTCTGGCCCTTGGCGGAGTAGCACTTGGTGCTCTTCGCGCCCGAGCCGGTGACAGTGTAGCTCTGGATGTCCCAGTTGGCAAGGTCGCCCAGCTGCATCCGGACCAGCGCAGAGATCTGTTCCTGCGAGAGGCTGGTGACGAAACAGTCGGCGGCGGCGTCCATCAGCTTGGAGAAGCCCATGAGCAGGGCCGGGGATTTGAGCTTGTTGGCCACCGCGTCGATGACTTTCATCTGGTTGATGCCGCGCTGGATGTCGCCGGTCTTGAAGGCGTGGCGCTCACGGGCAAAAGCCAGAGCAGACTTGCCGTCCAGATGGTTCCAGCCCTCGGCGAAGGTGGTGGGGTCGTAGTAGCCGGGGCTGCCCACCGAGGTGAAGGCCTGGTCGGAGTAGACGTCCACGCCGCCGATGGCGTCGATGATGTTGATGAAGCCCGCAAAGTTGATGCGGAGGTAGTGCTCCACATCCACGCCGTAGAGGTTGCCCAGCGTGGCCATGCTGGTCTCGACGCCGTAGAGGCCGGCGTGGGTCAGCTTGTCCTTGCTGTCGGTGCCTGCGAGGTCAACATAGTAGTCGCGCGGGGTGTTGATGAGGGCCGCCTGCTTGGTGGTGGGGTTGACCACGGCAAGGATGTTCACGTCGCTGCGGGCCTTTTCGGTCAGGTCACCGCGGTTGTCCACGCCGCTGAGATAGACAACGAAGGGCTCTTTCGTGATCTTATTCGCTTCTGCACCGGTGAGCAGGCCGGAAGTCATGCTGTCCAGTGCGGTCAGACCCTGCTGCGCCCAGACACAGCCCACGGCCAGCGCGGCGCAGAGCAGGACGGACAGCACCCGGGCCACGACGGCACCGCTGCGGGAGGCGAGGCACTTGCGCACCAGCAGCCAGAGCAGCACCAGAAGCGCGGTGATGATAACGAGGTAGAGCACCGGCAGCATCTGGGTGCGCCAGAGCTGCACCAGCGCGGCAAGGCTCAGGATGGCCTGTAGTACCAGCAAGACCATTCCTCCTTTCGGAAGTTTGTTGTCAGCGGGGGCGGGCTCGCTGGGGTGCAGCGGCTCCCACTGTCTGCGGGGCGGCACCGGAGATTTCGGCGGCTCGGACGGAGGCGTCGGTGCCGGTCTCGTCGGTGCTTTGGGGCGGGGAGGCTCCGGCGAGAAGAAATCGGCGCTGTCTACCTCCACTTCGTCGGGCTCGCTGCGCTTGATGCCCCGGTGGATGTGCCGGGGGCCTTCGTCGTTATTCTGGGGATGGGTATGCTCGTTTTCGTCAAACATAGGCGTTCACTCCTTTGGATGTGTATGCCATCATGTGGTGGGGATGATGCTCAGCACAGCCCGGGCGGGCAGGCAGGTGGCCGTCTGGTCTTCCTCGCTGAGCCAGCCGAAGGACTCGCAGATGTGGTCAGGGCAGGGCGAATCCACAAAGCGGGCCGCGCCGTCCTGGATCCTGATGTGGACGGTGAGGTAGCCGGTGTCCACATCGTAATCGGCATCTTTTTCGAGGGGGAAGGTGAGCCTGGTGTTGCTGTCGCCATAGATGAGCTCTGCGCAGAGAGGCGCACCGGTCTGGTTTGCTTTCCGCACCAGCAGCAGCACGGCGGCTGCGGCCAGAATGACGGCAGCAAAGACCAGATCTATCAGCAGTTTTTTGTGTTGCTTCATAAAAAATTATCCTTTGAGCGGGATCTGTTCCAGCTCGGCCAGCCAGAGCGCGGCGGCTGCGTCGCTGGGCATCCGCCAGTCGCCCCGGGGCGAGAGGGTGACGCTGCCCACCTTGGGGCCGTCGGGCAGGCAGCTGCGCTTGAACTGCTGGGCGAAGAACCGCCAGTAGAAGTTGCGCAGCCACTTGTAGAGCACTTCGTCCGGGTACTCGGCCCGGCCTGCGAAGGCCGCTTTCGCCAGCCGGAATATCTTCGACGGACCGAAGCCGAAGCGGAGAACATAATAGAGGTAGAAGTCGTGCAGCTCATAGGGACCCACGAGGTCTTCTGTCTTCTGAGAAATCTCGCCGTCCTTGGCAGGCAGCAGCTCCGGGGAGACGGGGGTGTCGAGGATGTCCAGCAGCACCCGGCGCAGTTCGGCGGAGGCGGCAATGTCGGCTTCATACTGGACGAGGTGGCGCACCAGCGTCTTGGGGACACCGGCGTTGACGCCGTACATGCTCATGTGGTCGCCGTTGTAGGTGGCCCAGCCCAGCGCCAGCTCGGAGAGGTCGCCGGTGCCGACGACGAGGCCGCCGGTGCGGTTGGCGGTGTCCATCAGCTCGAGGGTGCGCACACGAGCCTGTCCGTTCTCAAAGGTGACGTCCAGCACGCTCTCGTCCTGACCGATGTCCCTGAAGTGGCTGTGGACGGTGTTGGCGATGTCGATCTCGGTAAAGCTGACGGCCAGCTCGTCGCATAAGATCTCTGCATTGCTGCGGGTGCGGTGGGTGGTGCCGAAACAGGGCATGGTCACCGCCAGGATGCCCTTGCGGTCCAGCCCGAGCAGGTCGAACGCATGCACCAGCACGATCAGCGCGAGCGTGGAATCCAGCCCGCCGGACAGACCCACAACCGCAGCCCTGGCATGCGTGTGGCGCAGACGGGTGGCAAGGCCGGTCGCCTGCAGCGTGAGGATCTCCTCGCAGCGCTCGTTGCGCAGCGCCTTATTGGCGGGAACGAACGGCGTGCGCGGGAACCGGCGGTCCGCGAGGTCGTTTTCGCCGGGCGTTACCTCCATCGTGGCCGCAAAGCCGCCGCCCGATACCGTGAACGTGTTCATGCGGCGGCGCTCATGCACGAGCCGCTGCACGTCGATATCCGCGTAGATCACGCCGCTCTCGAACGGGCGGCTCTCGGCCAGCAACACGCCGTTTTCCGCAATCAGGTCGTGGCCGGAGAACACCAGGTCCTGCGTAGATTCCCCGAAGCCCGCGTCCGCATAGGCGTAGGCGCACAGCAGCCGCGCGGACTGCTGCCGTACCAGGTCGCGGCGGTAGGCGGTCTTACCGATGATCTCATCCGACGCGGACAGGTTGACGATCACGGTCGCGCCCGCCTGCGCCAGCCGCGTGGAGGGCGGTTCGGGTACCCACAGGTCCTCGCAGATCTCCACGCCAAACGCGAAATCCGGCATCGCCGCGCTGGAGAACACCTGCACGCCACCGAACATAGTGGTTTGGCCCAGCAGCTCGACCGGCTCCATATCCAGCCCCGCGCCCGACGTAAAGTGGCGCTGCTCGTAAAACTCGGAATAATTCGGGATGCTGTGCTTCGGCACCAGCCCTTCCACCGCGCCGCGGCACAGCACCGCCGCCACGTTATACAGCTTGCACTGATGCATCAGGGGCAGGCCGACCACCACGGCGGCGTTCAGCGCCACAGTCGCGTCCCGCACGGTGCGGAGCGCTTCCAGCGCCCCATCCAGCAGCGTCTGCTGCAAAAACAAGTCGCCGCAGGTATAGCCGGTCAGGCAAAGCTCCGGAAACACGATCAGGCGCGCGCCCTTATCCGCGGCCTGTTCCGCCAGCCTGACGATTTCGGAAGCGTTATAGGCGCAGTCCGCGACCCGTAGCGCGGGCGTCGCGGCGGCAATTTTGACAAATCCATCCTGCATTCCAGTATTCCTCCAGACAGTTCAGATATGGTTAGTATACCCTTTTTCCGGCACGGACGCAAGGTTTTTGCGCCCATGCACGGGACATCCGCTCGGAAAAAGGAGGAAGACCGCGGTCTTCCCCCTTTGTGCCGTATTGCGCCGTTATTTTTCCCTGACCGCGCCATCCTTGATAATATCCCAGTTTTTGCGCAGATAGTCAAAGCCTGAGTAGAT
>OJSB01002266.1_pt1 | contig 10611 bp, 9 predicted proteins | sample 1599331 | NCBI WGS metagenome assembly OJSB01 (sample SAMN04168657, study PRJEB22393) | human gut metagenome | biome: human gut microbiome; feature: stool | host: Homo sapiens | collected 2014-03-20
AAAAGCCGTTTACGACTGCCTGACGTAGTCGGCATGCACAAGATCGTCGATGAGCGTACACTCTTCGTCGGTGACGGCCAGAGTCCGCTCCCGCAGCGCGTCAATGGCCCGGTATCGCGTCTTCTCAAGGTAAGGCGAGAGCTTTTCGAACAGCGTGCCGACGATGCCATAGCGAATCAGCGACCCTCTCGTCTGCTGACCGAGGTCCAGCCCGGTGGCGATGGTCACACCGGACTGCCCGATAGGTTCAAAGCCTTCCCTGGGGGCCCCGCGATAATTCCTCTTCTCGCAGGGGATGTACCCGATCAGCTGACGGGTTTCCCATTTTTTCAGAAAGTTGCGAATAAACTCCATTGCGATGGCCATACGAATTCCTTGATTGAAGTTTGGAAAGAAACAGGCCACCGGCCCTCTTCGGGCGGTGACCTGTTGAACGCTGTAGTACCGTGAATCTACTTGTACTTTCTTGTTGGCCTCAAGACGGGTCGTATACGGAAAAGCTCTGCATCATCGAAGCAGTCGTTCCCGCCGGAGAGTCTCCACGCTGCTACGCTGAACAACTCGCAGTGAAACATGGAATTAAAGCTCCCGATCTGGGTCTTACCCGGGATCATGAATCCTACCTCGTCAGAGTCCCGACCAAAACCGGAAAGGCTGGAAAACTCTACTGGCCCCGGGTTGCAGCATTAGAGGCTGAAGAATGACGAAATGGGAAAGGCGGCTCACAGCAATGTGGGTCGCCTTTTTTGTGATCATCTTGTTGGTGTCAGCAAAATGATAGGGCAACTGGCCCCGAAAGGGGGTGATGCCTCATGACGGATATGTTCCGAATAAGTAGTCCGGCAGGGGCGCGACTGCCTGAACAACGCGCGGGAGGATAACAAATGACCGCGCAGGAATGGCTTGAGCACGTCCAGAACGCGCATGACGACATGACGTCCGGAAAATACGAAGAGGGTGTCACCGATAACGGCGGGTTTGAAATCTTCAACCAAGATGGCGTCAAGATTGCGAAGATGACGACGCCTTACGACAGATACCAAAGGGAGTCCAATTTGTACGGCTTCGTCTGCGAACATAACGCCGTGCCGAGGCTTATAGATATGATCGAATATCTCGCCGGGAGGCTCTGTGATGAAGACCACGGCGACAACGATTTTGACGGAAAGATACAAGACGCTTTTGAAATGAAAAATACCATCCGGCAGTATTCCCTGCCCGGATACGAACTGCGCGACTATACAACCGAGGCGATAGCCTTCCTGCGGGAGAACGAACCGCCGGAAGGCTTTTTTGTCGGGTTCAGCGGCGGTAAAGACTCTATCGTGTCTCTTGAGCTGTGCCGCATAGCAGGGGTCAAACATCAGGCGTTTTACTCGTGCACCCGCATCGATCCGCCGGAAGTCGTACGCTTCATCCGGATGCACTACCCCGAAGTGACGTGGTTATACTCAAAAATGACGATGTGGGAGGCAATACAAATGAAGGCTCCCCCGCTCAGGATGCAACGTTGGTGCTGCGATGTCCTGAAAAAAGAACCAGCGTGTGATCATCCTCTTAAGCATAGAATCATGGGGATACGCGCAGAAGAGTCAGTACGTCGGGCATCTCGCCCCAGAATCGATAGCTTTCTAGACCAAACGACATGCAAAACAATCTTCAGTTGGCCTGAATGGGCAGTATGGGAGTTCATCGAAAGCCACAAGTTGCCATACCCTTCACTGTATGACGAGGGATTCAGTAGGATCGGCTGTGTGGTCTGCCCCTTCATTCTTGGCAAAGCTCCGGGCGCCACACGGCAGCGCGAAGAGTCCATGCGGAGGTGGCCGGGGATTTGGAAAGCATATGGACACGCGGTGAAACGATGGTGGACGTGTAAATCAACAACCGAAACACGCTACAAGTCGTATCCGGGTGAAACAGCAGAGCTTTATTGGCAGGCATATCTACGGGGGTTTGAATGAGCACCCTCCCTCAAGTTCTGGACCCATGTTGCGGTGGAAAAATGCTTTGGTTCAATAAAAGGGTTTTTGAAGTGAATCCAGATACGGTATGCGATTTTCGCAAGTTACCCTTTCCTGACGAATCCTTTTTTCTTATTTGCTTCGATCCTCCACACCTCTTGCAAGCGGAAGAAACATCTTGGATAAAGAAAAAATATGGAAGCCTTAATAGGCTAACGTGGAGCGAAGACTTATCGAAGGGATTTGACGAGTGCTGGAGAGTTTTGAAACCGGGCGGAACTTTGATTTTCAAATGGAACGAAACACAAATCAGCTTGCGCGAGGTACTTTCCTGCTTTTCAAGACGCCCAGTTTTTGGACATACGACAATGAAACGCCGAGACACACACTGGATGACTTTTTACAAGGACGCAGCGCTCAAGGCCGTGGAGGAAGGAAAATGAACGAGGACGCCTTGTTCACAGCAAGACTCATCAGAACTGCGATGGGACATCTTGGCGTTTCTCAGTCTGAGCTGGCAAAGTATCTGAAAAGTCGGGGACGGACTTCTGAACTACTGACAGGCAAGAGATGCCCCTCAAAGGCAGAAATCGCGATACTACGTGAACTTCTGGGACTCAGCGCGGATATTTTGATTCCGCGTGTACATTTGGAGGAAGCATGTCCGAAGAACTGACCTTGCTCCAAAAACTTATGACTTCTAAGCCGCCTACACGGCGGATAACTCCCCTTCGCGCTTGAACTCAATCCACGCTCGCTTCTAAGCCGCCTACACGGCGGATAACTCGCAGGTGCCAATCGAGTGCCCATGCCAGTACTTCTAAGCCGCCTACACGGCGGATAACTTCTCCACCCTTCCCAATCTGTCCCCCGTCTGCTTCTAAGCCGCCTACACGGCGGATAACGTGGGCAAACAGATGCTCACATGGGTTCTGATCTTCTAAGCCGCCTACACGGCGGATAACGGTCAACGGCCATTGCCAGCATTTCCGTCTGACTTCTAAGCCGCCTACACGGCGGATAACCGCATCTGAGAAAAGGGGGCCAGCCTGATAGACTTCTAAGCCGCCTACACGGCGGATAACTAGAGGCTTTTACAAAAGTATCTCTGCTTTTCAGTAGGTTACACCTGAAAAGACTTCAGAAACTTCACTTTTCCTCTCTATTTGTAACTACCTTATTCTCAATCTCTTTTTTAGACAACTTTTTTATGAAGCCAAAGGAAGCCCCTCACTAATGTCCGGGGCTTTCCCCTTTTTCTGGAGAAACGACATGCGAAGACCCATCAACCCCGTAATCCCGTACCCGCACGAGGCCATCCAGCACACCCGCTGTGTTCTGGCCCTGTCCATGATTACCGTGGCGCTATCCCTTCTCAAGCCCGAAACGCTTCCTCAGCTTGGCGACCTTGGCAGACAAGTCAAGAAGGTCGACCGCTGGATCGAACGGTGTAGCGATGATGTCCAGCGCAGGCTGTCTGCTGGCGCAAAGCGAGATCTCGACAGGAGGTTCCATATCCTCGCGGAACACGTCGATTCTGCACTCGCTGAAAGCGGATGAAAACGGAGCTATCGAAAACCCAAAGGGTTCCTTACGACTATCAAGCAAATCACAGAACGCCTGAACCCTATAGAACAATATATTTCACTCCCATATATACAAAATCCCGGTATGCTTTTTGACCGGGATTTTTCTTTTTTACCTGATAATTGGAGAAAAAAATGGAAGACAGACTCCTTCGCTTGAAAGAGGTACTTGAGGTCATCCCCGTTTCACGGGCGACATGGTATCGAGGCGTCTGGGCGGGATTCTATCCTCAGCCGGAAAAACATGGCCGCTCTTCCCTCTGGCGGATGTCCGCCTTGCAAAAAGTCATCACAGGGAATCAAGAAAATCAGCCCACGCCTGCATCATCTGCCGACGCTCGGTGATGTATTCCGCCCGATTATACGCAGAACGGACCTTGTTTTTATCAACGTGTGCGAGCTGGCGTTCGATAACATCCGAGCGCCAGCCCATTTCGTTGAGCAAGGTGGATGCCATGCTGCGGAATCCATGCGCGGTCATCTCCCCGGCAAACCCCATTGATTGGAGCGCGCACCGGACTGTATTCTCACTGATCGGGCGTCGCCGCCTCCCCTGCCCCGTAAAGATGTAAGGCTGCGTCCCATTGACGCGCCGCATCTCCTCCAGCACAGCAATGGCCTGCCGCGACAGCGGAACCATATGCTCCCGCCGCATCTTCATCCTCTCGGCTGGTATCAGCCACATCCTCTCTTCCCAATCGATCTCATCCCATGTAGCAAAACGTAATTCGACCTGCCGCACAAACGTCAGGGCCGTGAAACGCACCGCCGCACACACCACAAAGCTGCCCTGATACGCATCGAGGGCACGCATCACAGCACGCGCACCGTCTTTCGTGGTCAGGGCGGCATGGTGCTTCTCCTGTGCCGGAGCCAGCGCCCCGCACAAATCCCGGCAGGGATCGCTCTTGGCTTTTCCCGTGGCCACTGCCCTTCGGAAAATCTGCGAGCAAATCCCCAAAACCCGATTTGCCGTCTCAATGACACCCCGCTTCTCCAATGATGTCAGGATACCCATGATCTCGATGGGGGTTATCTCCGACAGTGAGCGTTTGCCCAAGCGTGGGATCAAGTATTCGTCAATCCTGCGCCGCACCAGCCCCTTGTAGTGCTCCGACCACGGCACAGAGTACAGGGAGTACCACTCCTCCGCCATCGCCGCAAAAGAGTTCTCCGCCGCGCGGCTCTCAACCTTCTCTTCCTTGCGGGCCTGTGAAGGATCCACCCCGGATACAAGCAGCTCCTTCGCTGCTGCCCGCCTGTCACGGGCCAGCTTCAGGGGGACTTCGGGGTATATTCCAAAACTCAGAAGCTTTTCCTTTCCGTTCCACCGATAGCGCCATCTCCACCTCTTTGATCCGGTCGGCGCAACCTCTATGTAAAGCCCCTCTGAATCGTATATCTTGTAGGGCTTATCCGTGACCTTAGCCTGTTTGATTTTTGTGTCTGTCAGCATAGGGAACTCTGGGGTATGTGGGGTATCCAACTGGGGTATGGATTCCCCGTTTGGTGAAGATACCCTCGAATATACCCCAAAAAAGAGTGAGCTGACAAAAGATAATATGAGACGATATGAGACTTCGTGAGACGAAAGAGAGGGGAAAAAGTAAAGGCTCCTGAGACGTTATGAGTCGTCAGGAGCCTTCATGAGATACAAATATGGCGGAGAGGGAGGGATTCGAACCCTCGATACAGTTTTATCCGTATACCCGCTTAGCAGGCGAGCGCCTTCGGCCGTCTCGGCCACCTCTCCGTGGAAATGACGTTAATGCGTCGTTTCGTGGATTCTTCTAGCGATTCTTCCCGTACCTGTCAACCGTTTTTTCGATTTTATCGTTCCCGGCGATCAATCAAAAATGCCGGGGAGCTCTACCATGATAGAATAACTCTTGTCGTAACCATCGTAATTATACCGGCCTATAATGCGGTAACATTGCGCCGAATAGGCAATATCAATACTTTGATCGTAGGTTTTTCCGAACGTTCCACCTTGGCGCATATTACGGTAGTCATCAAACCTGATAGACCACTCAGGCGTCAAATTGATCGTCAAGTCATTGTGGATAAGCCGCAAATCCGAAGTAAGCTGGACATTGTTCCAGTTTTCATACTGGAATTTTTTTCTGTAGTCGTAATACTTATCACGGAAGCTCATACCGGTGTACCATGATATCTTATCCTTGTAGCGCAGATTGATATCATGATCATGGCGTGTAACTTGTCCATCATACGCCGAGAAATACGTTTTATCATGATACCCGAGCCACGGCCAAGGATAGATCTCGAAATCCGAAACAATATCCATGAATGGCCTGCGCCCATATTCATCCCGATACCGATCCCGGCGGGCCTCTTCAAAGTCGTAACCGCTCTCAATCCGCCAGCGCAAAAGATCCTGATAAAAAGTACTGCGCCGGGCTTCCTGCTTATCCCCCTCTCCGGTTACCGAAACAATGGAACCCTTCCGCGTTACAATATTGGTAATGGAGTACGTCAGTTCATCCCGGGGCAGGATTCTATCCTCCATCAAATAGAAAGGATTCTTTTCTTGGTCAACATGCGGCGTGCGGGAATACCGGATACGCGGCTGGATTTCGTGGCGAACCGCCGTCCACATTTGCTTTCCGGCGTTTTCAGGTTTGAGCGGAATGCTCGATTCGTCTCCAAGCTGCCAGATGCGGCTGGCTTCCGTATACCCTTGGATGTCCATATCGATCATGGTACGGGATTCGCCTGTCTGGCGTGGGGAAGCCGAATTGTCCATGTACATGGCCAATGGGCTGGTATGCTCCTTGCGATCCGTATTGTAGTAGGTCTGACGGAGCCCGACCGTACCGATGACGGAGCCAAAACCAAAATCGAGAGGAACAGAGAGCTTCGGATAGATTTCCGTACGCCCGCCGGTTGTTCCCGAAGCACGGTACATATATCCGGACTGGAACTGCGCTTCCAGTTCCAAGGGAATCTGCGGAACGATTCTTCCCTTATACAGGAACAAGTCAAGCTGCGGCAGGCGCTGAACCAGTTCATCCTGGCTTTGCGCCCTGTTCCCGTGGCCGAGGGCAGGATCCTGCTCATACCGCATACTGGCGACGATGCCCACGCGCTGCCAATCATTGCTCACCAAAGCGGCGCTCACGCGGTTTTGATCGTCTTCCTGCAAATCACGCCCAAACATCCTGAACAAATTGTCACGGGTCCTGTCAAAACCTGTAGGCCCTTGGTTGAACTCACGAAGAAAGTCCTGATCCGAAACATAATCGATATTGGAGCGGTAACGCCACGTGGAGGCCCCAAGGAATCCGTCGGCCATTCCGCGCAACCAGTACCGATCGTTGTTGGTACGCAGCGTTTGCTTATTTTCGCTTACCCGGCTCGTCCCTGGAATCGCCACGGTATCCTTATCGTAGATGCCGGTGGCGGCGAGCCATGTCTTTTGATCCGTAAATTCGTTCGCCCGATATTCGACACTGAGCGACGGCCCGATCTTCGTCATCCAGCCACCGTAGAACGTCATATCATGGCTTTCATCAATGGCCCAGAAATACGGCTGGGTATAATAAAAACCACGCTTATCGCTGATGCCGTAGTCTGGCGGCAACAGCCCGGACTGGCGCGTTGTCTTTGCCGGCAATACCATGAAGGGGCTGTAAAAGATTCCCGTATTTTTTACGTCAAAAGTCGAGTGGAAAAGTTGGGCATAGCCGTCAATCTCCACGACGGCCTGCTCGGCATTCATCGACCACGCGGGACTGGTTCCGTCGCAGGTCGTCACTTTTGCCTTGTTGAAGGTATAGCGATCACCCCAATGCTTGATGATCCGCGAGCCGCTGAAATAAATGTGCGGTCCCTCCATGAAAACATGGCCATTCGTCAGCCAGCCGGTTTTGGAGTGCAGATCAAACTCGGCTTCATCTGAATGGATGTCGTCCTTGCCCATGCGGACGAACACGTTGCCTTTCAGATAAACCCAGTTTGTCGCGGAATAGTACCGGGCGAAATCAGCTTTCAGGATGTCGTTTCCCCGCTGAAGGACAACCCCGCCTTGCGCCTCAACGATGGTATTGTCGCTGAGCGTGACCAGTTTGTCCGCCTCAAGATTCCACGAAGCCTCCTTCGTGTCTTCCATCGGTATGGTGAGCACATCCGTAGCGGCATACGAATGGACCGGCGAACAAAGAAAAAGCGCCAGCAGAGCTATGGGCGCGCAAACCGTTTTTGTCACAAGCCGGAACATTCCGCGAGGCAGGGGCACAATCATGGGCACGGTAAACTTCCTGTTGCATCCAGCGTTCGGACGCACTATAAAAATGCTCCGCACAGGAGCGTGTTTAAAAGGATAACTCCGCAGCAACGTTTCTTTTGTATCACTCGAACCAATTGCCGGGCGCTATCCCGAAGCCTCTCAATGCCTGCCTCCCTCGCGGGGGTGCCTTTTGAAAAACAACGCGGCTTCATGCTCTGGTTCGTGCGGAGTGTACTCTAGCCCATTTTTCAAACAAAAAAAACCCTCGGTTATTCCCCGCCGCCGGGGGGCGGCGAAAAAAAGAGGATCCTTTTTCCGATTCATCCATAACTTTCCCGAGATACGAAATGGGGGATGTTTCCACGCCCGTTTACCGTCCAGAATCCTTGTCCCTGTTTTTTTCACCAGCAAAGCGCTTGAGCGTGGAGGTCCCATGTTTTTGAGCAGTGCCATCATCACCGTCCACCTTGAAAACCTTAGGCATAACCTGAAAACACTGCTGGCCCGCCACCCTTCTCTCATGCCGGTCATCAAGGCCGACGCCTACGGGCACGGCGTCGTCGCCGTGGCGCGCGTGCTGGCGGAAGAAGGGATACAGCATATGGCGGTGGGTTCCGTGGGGGAAGGCGCACTGCTCAGGCAGGAAGGGCATACGGCTTTCCTGCTCGCCCTGATGGGACTGGCAAGGGATGAAGATACGGCTCTTGCCGCGAGCTACGACATCACGCCGCTGGTCCATAGCCGGGAAAGCCTTGAGCGGATCCTTGCGCAAAGCCATCTGACGGGACGGGCGAAGCCGTTGACGGTTGCCATCAAATTCGACACCGGCATGTCCCGGCTGGGGTTCCGCGTGGATGAAGCGGCGGAGCTGGCCGACTATCTGCGTACGCTCAAGGAAGTGCGGCCCGTGCTGGTCATGTCGCACCTCGCCGCTTCGGATACTCCGGCACTCGACGATTTCACCCACGAACAGGCGCGCCGCTTCCACGAAGCGACGGAAAGCATGAAGGCCGTTTTCCCGGGCCTCAAAACATCCCTGACAAACTCTCCGGGCCTCCTCTGCTGGCCGAGCTACGTCGGCGATCTGGCCAGACCCGGCGTCACGCTCTACGGAGGAAATCCGCTTCACGGCACGGATAGGGCCAAGCTGGGCATGGGCCTGCTTCCCGTCATGGAGATGGCGGCTCCCGTGCTTTCCGTCCACCCCGTCGTGAAAGGTGCCACGGTCAGCTACGGCTGCCTGTACACCGCCCCCAAAGACATCAGGGCGGCCGTCGTCGGGGCCGGCTATGCCGACGGCTACCCGCGTTCGCTGTCCATGCGCGGCTCAGTCCTGATCCGGGGACAGCGCGCCCCTATCCTTGGGCGGGTGTGTATGCAGATGTGCATCGTCGACGTGACCGATATCCCGGGCGTCGAACCCGGCGATACGGCTTATCTGCTGGGGGGCTCGGGCCCGCTGGCCATCCGGCCCGAGGAACTTGCCGAATGGTGGGGGACCATTTCTTATGAGGTATTCTGTGCGCTGGGCCGCAACCGCCGCGTAAGCGAGAAAAAGTTCAGCGAATACAGTAACCGGCGGGCCTAAGCTTCAGCTTCTGGTGCGGCAGGGCTCCCCGCCGCACCGTTCAACGCTGGCAGCAGTAGCCGCCTTCCACACCTTCCGGGCTCAGCACGATCTGCCAGAGCTGGATGTCACGCGCCCGGAAAGCGCCCGCGCAGCTTAAAAGATAGTACCGGTACATGCGGCGTACGCGCTCGCTGCACTGGAAAGCGCCTTCCGCATAGCCTTCCTCAAAGCGCTGGTGCCATGCCATGAGCGTCTTGTCGTAATCGGCGCCGAAGTTGTGCCAGTCTTCCATGACATAAAGCCCGGTGATGGCCTTTGCGACGCAAACGGGAGAGGGAAGCATCCCGTTGGGGAAGATATATTTATTGATCCACGGATCGGTTCCCGTCTTCTTCTTGCTGTTGCCGATGGTATGCAGCAGGAACAGCCCCGAAGGTTTCAGCAGCCGTTTGGTCGTCTTCATGAAAATATCGTAATTTTTCCGTCCCACGTGCTCGAACATCCCCACGGAGACGATGCGATCGAACTGCCCTTCCATGGAACGGTAATCCTGCAGCAGCCAGTTGACGAGATGCCCGGCATCGTGTTCCCGGGCATAGGCCAGCTGTTCCGTGGAAATCGTGACCCCGGTGACCTTCACCCCGTATTCTTTGGCCATATATAAGGAAAGGCCACCCCAGCCGCACCCGATGTCGAGCACGGACATCCCTTCCTTGAGATCCAGCTTCCGGCAAATCAGATCCATCTTGTTGCGCTGCGCCTCATCCAGCGTCTCGGCATCCTTCCAATACCCGCAACTGTAATTCATCGTAGGCCCGAGCATACGCGCGAACATGGCGTTGTCCGTATTGTAATGCTGTTCCGCGACCATTGGGGCCCTGGCTACGCTTTGCAGGTTGAACAGGAGCTGGCTCGCCACGATCAGCGCGTTGGGCAGGTTGCGCCGTACCTTATCCTCCAGATGCGCGTGAAGGGCCTTACAAAACATCACATCCAGCTGGTCGCAGTCCCACCAGCCCTCGAGACAGGCCTCGCCCGCTCCGAGCGTCCCCTCCCGAAGCACCCGTTTATACAGGCCTTCATTATGAACCCGGATATCCCAGGGACGGTCTCCCCCAACCCGGATATCCGCCTCAGCAAGCATCGAAGTCAAAACGGCTTTTGCATCCATGACTAACCTCCGAAAATATCGCCTTCACACACCTTCCCGGAGTAAAGGCGGCTTTCCATGATGCACCACGGAAT
>OJSB01002267.1_pt1 | contig 10608 bp, 7 predicted proteins | sample 1599331 | NCBI WGS metagenome assembly OJSB01 (sample SAMN04168657, study PRJEB22393) | human gut metagenome | biome: human gut microbiome; feature: stool | host: Homo sapiens | collected 2014-03-20
GAATACCTTGAGAATCTATATTGTGGGCGTGGGAGGGCAAGGCAATGTGCTGGCCTCCAAAATGATCGGCGAGGCCGCTCTGAGCATGGGCGTGCCCGTCCTCATGAGCGAAACCCACGGCATGGCCCAGCGAGGCGGCGTGGTGGAATCCACGGTCGTGCTCGGCGGCGCGCAGAGCCCCACCATTTCCGACAACTGCGCGGACATCCTGCTGGCCTTCGAGCCGATGGAAGCCGTGCGCGCCCTGAGCAAGGCCAATGCCGACACCATCGTGATCACCAACACCGCGCCTGTAGTGCCGTTCATTCCCGGCGGTTCGGCGGCATATCCCCCCGTCGATGAGCTGCTTGCCTGCCTGCGCGCCAAAGTGGGCCGCGTGATCGCGTTCGACGCCCGCAAGGAATCGCTGGAAGCGGGCAACCCGCTCGGCCTGAACATGGTCATGCTCGGTGCGCTGTACGGGGCCGCGGACATGCCGCTTACGAAGGAGAGCCAGATGGAGGCGATCCGCAAGAACGGCAAGCCCGCCTTTGTGGAAAGCAACCTGAACTGCTTCGAGCGCGGTTTCAAGGCCGCTTCCGAGGAAACGGCGAAGGACTGATCCGCTCTGTAAAATCCGCCGGGGGGAGGCTCTCCTCCCGGCTTTCACGAGATGTGTTGCGGGTGGTCTTTGATTGTCCGGCTGCGTTTTCCGCCTGAAGGTTCGCTGTCCGGCATTACACGGGGCGATCGGCACAAGCCGGGAACCTCCCGGCTTTACGGGTCGGTATCCTTGATGTGGCTATTGGGCGGTCGGCACGGGCCGGAAAACACTGGAACCCTAGAATCCCGCAACACCTCGCCTGAAGAGAAGAGGGCGGAATTTTTCCCGCCTGAGCAAGTAAAGGAAAGGCTATGCCGCCAGTTGAAACGCTAGGGGCTTTTTTTGTTGCATCGGTGGTCATGGGGCTCGCCCCCGGACCGGACATCCTTTTTGTGCTGACGCAATCGGCGCTGTACGGCGCGCGTGCGGGGTTCGCCACGACCTGCGGGCTGATCACCGGTCTGTTCGTACATATCACCGCCGTATCGCTTGGGGTCGCCGCTCTGTTCCAGAGTTCGGAAACGGCGTTCAATATGCTGAAATTCGCGGGGGCCGCCTATCTGCTGTATCTGGCGTGGCTCTCTTTCCGCAGCGGAACCTCAAAGGCTTCACTCCAGAAGGCGCAATTCCCCGGATACGGCACGCTGTACCGGAGAGGGGTGATCATGAACATCACCAACCCCAAGGTGACGCTGTTCTTCCTTGCTTTCCTGCCTCAGTTCGCCGATCCCGCGCGGGGCGGCCTTACGGCGCAGATCATTGTCCTTGGCGCGCTGTTCCAGCTTGCCACGCTGCTGGTCTTTGGTTGCGTGTCACTGCTTGCGGGACGGGTCGCCGGGCGTTTCAACAGTTCCGTCAAGGGGCAGCTGTTCCTGAACCGTGCCGCCGGTTGCGTTTTCACCGGGCTGGCGGTCATGCTGCTTGTCTCTTCCCGTTGATCGCTCCCCCGATACTTCCCCCCCATACCCCGGCGGCCTTCCGTAAAGGAAGATACCCCTTCCGCTACAAAGACCCCTTTCATGGAGGGCCGCCGGGCAACGTCCCCGTTCCAGCCAAAAGGCGGGAAGCATCCTCCTGCTGAGAAGATTGCCTTCCGCCCTGATTGCCTTGCCGCTCGTGTCATGGAAGGTATCCCCGCATCACGGAAGCGGTTCCCGTGCCTTGCCGCAACTTTTTTAGGCCTCGGGAACAATGCCCGCGCAAGCCGTCCGGGTCAGCGGTACCGCAACGACTGGATCTGCTCCCATGTGACGCCTTGCGATTTGAGATACTTGTTGAGCCGGGTCGTATCGTCGGCATGTTTTTTTCGGCCACGCGAAACGCCGAACAGTTTACGTCCGGCCTCCGTGCGTGTGGAGCAGTCACAGCATACCCTGATGACGTTTTCCAGCTGTATCTTGTCGAACAGATCCATCTGATCAAGCTGGGAGGGGGTGAACAGCCTTGACAGCAGCGGGACCCCCTGTTTCGGGGCGGGAAGCTCGGCGAGGGCCGGGGTATGCCATATCGCACGCAGCCGGATGATCTCCTCCTCCACAAGCTCCTCCACGTCCGGAAACACAAAGTCGGAGGCGTTGGGCTGCAAAAAGCGTTTGAATATATTAGGCAATAATATCGTCCTTTCCGCCCTTGAGGATAATCAGCTCGTTTTTCTCCTCCAGATCCCGGATGATCCCCACGATGCGCTGCTGGGCCTCCTCCACATCGCGCAGGCGGACGTTGGTGGTGATCTCCAGATCGTCTCGGATGCTCTGGGCCATACGGGTGGACATATTCTGGAAGATCTTGTTGGAAACCTCGCTGTTGGCGCCCTTGAGGGCCAGCACCAGATCCTTGGGATCGCAGTCCCGCAGGAAACGCTGTACCGAGCGCTCATCCATGGTGACGATATCTTCAAACACGAACATCCGCTTCCGGATCTCGTCAGCCAGCTCGGCATTATGCTCGGACAGATGGTCGAAAATACTTTTTTCACTGGTGCGGTCCAGGTTGTTCATCACACCCGCCACATAGTCCACACCGCCCACCTTGACCTGGTTGGAAGTGAGCAGGTTTGTAAACTTTTTCTCCATTTCCGCCTCAATGATTTTTACGGCGGTCGGAGACGCACTTTCCATATTGGCGATGCTCTCCACCACCCGTACTTGGGTATTGGAGTCCAATTCCTCCACCACGGCGGCCGCCTTCTCCGGGTCGATATAGGAGAGCACCAGCGCAATCGTCTGAGGCCGCTCGTGCTGCAGCGCCGCAAACAGCGACTTGCCATCCGCCTTGTTGAGAAAAGAGAATTCCCGGTTTTTTAAGGACTTGGTTACTTTTTCCAGCAAGTTGTCTGCGGCCTGTTCTCCAAACGCCTTTTCGAGAACCGCGCGGGCGTACTCCAGGCCGCCTTCCGTTACAGCTTTGTTGGTCAGGCACATCTGGTAGTACTCATTCAGGACGTCTTCTGTAGTGGCGGCATCTACATAGCCCAGCTTCGCAACCTCGAGGGTGATCTGTTCCACATCATCGGGATCCATGTACTGATAGAGCTGGGATGCCTTCTCCGCGCCAAGAGAGATCACGACGGCCGCTGCCTTTTGCTGTCTCGTCAACTGTTTTGCAGCTTGAGAAGCGGCTGCCCCTCCGGTAGCTGTCTCGCTCATTCGCCATCCCCCTCACGCAGCCAGCTCTTGACCATCTGAGCCGCAATCTCTGGATTGTCCTCGGCAAACTTCCGGACATCCTTCCGCAGTTCCATACTCTTTTCCGTCTGAAGATTCATAATATCCGCCCCCTCCTGCGGCGTGAGCGGAGCGGTCTCCGTCTGGGCCACGGCGGCCAGTCCCGCCGCCTCCAGTTCTTTGCGCCGCTTCCGGCGGCGCCGGCCTAGCAGGAGGATCACCAGCAGGAGTACCAGGAACAGTACGCCGCCTCCTGCGGCCGCGTAGATCACCCAGGCCGGGATTCCCTCCGGCACCGGGAGCACAGGCTCATCCGCCTGGTAGAAGGGGCTGATCAACACCGAGATCTTGTCCCGCTGATCTGCCGTGGCGATGCCCGCTGCCCGGGCAACGTGAGGATACAGCGCGGCCGCATCCGTACCGTCCGCCGCCGCCTGATTGATCGTGACGGATACCATGACATCGCTCACTGTGCCCGACAGGTGCTCCACCTGCTGATTCGTCTCATCCACCAGGTATTTTTTATCTCCGGAGACGTGGACGATCTGGCCTTCCCCATCCGTCTCCCCGTCCTCGTTCACATACTGGTTCAGATCAGCATTGGTGCTCGTACCAGGCACGCCTCCGGCCGTGTCGCCGCCGGGAAGGAGGATGTCCCCCTCATAGATCTTCTCCCCGATGATACCCTCACCGCCGGTACTGCCGTCATTGGCCCAGTCCTCCAGATTGTAATCGGTGGAGTCCGTATAGCTGCGGTCCAGATCCACAATGCTGTTGACACTGACTTTGACGTTCTCCGTACCGTAAATCGGTGTGAGTACCTGTAGCACGCTGGTGCGGATTTTATTATTGATCTGCTCCTCCAACTGGAGCTTCAGCGTGGACAAATCCTGGATATCCGTAAAGGTATCCCCCGCAGAATAGGTGTTCCCGTAAGAGTCTGTGATGGTGACATTGTCAATTTCCAGTCCCTGAACGGAGTGGCTGACAAAATTGCGGATGCCCTGCACCTGCTTTTGAGTGAGCTCTGCTCCGTCCCGCATGGTCACAAAAACGGCGGCGCTGGCATCATACTTGTTTTCGCTGTCCAGAATGAAGGTGTTGTCCTCCCCCGGCGTGATATCCACGACGGCCTCCTGGACCCCGTCAAAGCAACGAACCACCGCCGCAATGCGATCCTGGAGCTCATAGAGCTCCAACTGCTCCCGTTCTCCCTCCGTGGTCAGGCTCCCCACATGATCCAAATACATGGAGTAGGCGAAGCCGGACTTGGGGTAGCCCTGCTGGGCCAACGCCGCCTTGAGCCGTACCTCCTGCTCCGCCGGCACCAGAATTGTATCGCTTCCCTCAATCCGGTAATCGGCCATTCCCTGCTCGGACAGATAGGACACAATTTCATTTAATTCCGTCTGATTGAGCCCGGTGAACAGGGTCGTATAGGGCTGGTTCATCTGCATCGCCAATACGACTGCAACGACAGCCACGACCGCAATCAGGCCGGCTATCAGGAAGAGCTTCACCTTTTTCCCGGCCGCCTTCCACCAACCTGCCACCTTGCCCAGGTATCCTTTTATTTTCTCCTGCACACTTGTTACCCCCAGCTCCGGCAAACCTTACACGCTGAGGCGCATAAGCTCGTTATAGGACTCCACTGCCTTATTTCTGAGCTGAATCAACAGTTCCAGCGACGCCTGCGCCTCCGTGATGGAAGTCATCAGCGCCGCCGGATTGTCCAGTTGGCCGGTAGCGAGTTGATATGCCACCTCATTTTTGGCCGCGTCCGTCTCCCGTACGCGGTCAATGGCCGACTGAAAAATATCAGAAAACAGGGTCGGCTGGGTACGCCGGGTACCGCCCACTTCCGCGCCCGCATCCAGGCGCATGCCCTCTGTCTGCAAGTCCGTCCACAGCGGCTGAATCCTATCGATTGCTTGCACACTCATACTCGTCTCTCCTTCGTGTGTCCCGTGCAAAACCGTCCCATTCCCTGCGGCACAGGCTTACTTTCCGATCTCCAGTCCCTTGGCCACGACCTGCTTCAGGACGTTAAATGCAGTAATGTTGGCCGACAGCGCCTGATTGGCCGCCATAGCGTCCGACATCTCTTTGATCAAATCCACGTTGGGCATCTCCACATACCCCTCCGCATTTGCATCCGGGTGGGTCGGGTCATACACCAGCTTAAAATCCGAGGGATCCTCGGCGATCTCCACCACACGCACCCCTCCGGCCTGGGCGGGAGCCGCCGCGCTTCCGGCGCGGGCCAGCGCCAACTGAAACGGCGTGCGCTCCCCCTGCTCCTCCAGCACCACAACCTTTCTCCGATAGGGGCCGCCCCCCTCGGTACGGGTGGTGTTGATGTTCGTTATATTTTCAGAGATCACATCCAGGCGCAGCATTTCCGCAGTCAGAGCCGAGCCTACCACGTTCATTGAACTCATAAACGCCACTTTGATTCCCCCTTATCCCCGGATTGCGGTACGCAGCAGCGACAGTTCACCCGAAATAGCACTCATGACATACTGGAGCTGATAGCCATTTCGCGCCAGCTCCACCGACTGCTCCATAATATCCACCCCATTGTCGTCCATCCGGACGCTCTCCTGCGCCTCGTGAAGCTGTACCGGGGTGTCTACAATTGCCTCACGCATGGCGGCGCCCGGCTGGGGCTTGTCCGCCGCGGCCTGGACCGCATCCCTCAGGCTCTCCTCAAATGTGACATATTGGGTCTTGTAGCCGGGGGTTTCTGCGTTGGCCAGATTATTTAAAATACAGTCCTGCTTGCTCCAAAGAAATCCCATGGACCGCTGAAGCATCAGCATGGAGTTGCTGGTCAGAATGTTCACAACAGCGCCTTCCTTCCCTCTTTTCTGGGTGGTTCCTATCAACAGCCGACTTGATCCACAACATAATGACACATTATGTTGTTCCGCACTCGACTAATTTCGCCAAATTCCGACTTTAATTTTATACCATTTTTTTATTTACTTCAAGCCCAATATTTCTAAAAACAGAAGTTTATTCTTAACTATAAGAATTGCGAAAATTGCAGCCGCCTTTTATGTATTCTTACAGGGCCCTTCGAGTGAGTACCTCTGCATTTGAAACAACAGCCTCAAAAGCCAGCTTGATTTAACAACATAATGTGTCATTATGTTGTTCCTGATTTTGGCATGCCGCTTGATACGGAACTGTCAGGTGAAGCGATTCCAACTGTTCCCGGTGTTCCGCCCCGCTGGAGACAACGTAGATCCGGGTCGTGTTGACATTTTCATGCCCAAGGATATCCGCCAGACGCGAGATATCCTTTTCTTTTTTATAAAAAGTACGGGCAAACAGGTGTCTTAGGTTGTGCGGATATACTTTTTCCGGCCCAACTTGTGCAGATTTGCACAGCCGTTTCATGGCATTCCAAATGTTGCTGCGGTTCAGTGTCCGCCCCCCGCGGGTAACAAAAATTGGTCCATCCTGGATTCCACGCTCCCTGGCATAGTCCAGCAAATTTCGGCACAGCTCCTTTGGTATCAGTATGATACGGCTTTTCCCCTTATTGCTTGCAATTGCTCTTCCAAGACGGGCCGCTTCCACCGTGATATAGGCAAGTTCACTTACCCGAATTCCAGTCGCACAAATTGTCTGAATCGCCAGGTGGAGCCGCATATCCCCATTTCGTCGGGCTGCCTCCAGCAGGCGGAAGTATTCGGCCTGGCTCAACTCTTTTTTCTTATCGCAGAAGGTCTGCCGCTGTACCTTAAGCGGCTTGACGCAGCAGTCCCCGGCCCCTTGGAAGCGTAAAAACTGGTTCAGTGCAATCAGCATGGAATTGGTACTGCGCACAGCGTAATGCTCCGCCAGCCAGGCCTTGTATTGGATCACATCCTCCTTACAGACGGTCTGTTTTCCGTGATACGATAAAAAGCGTCGAACATCATGAGTATATTTTTGGATGGTCGCTTCTCTCTTTTCATCCAATATAAGCTGCTTTCTAAACGATTCCACTGCATTTTCCGCCAATTGATAGGTCTGATTCACTAATTTTTGCATACTGGTTTTATTCCCTCCATTTCATTTATAGTAATACCCATTTTAGTCTTTTCACATAATGAAATCCAGAAAGCTATTATTTTAGATATTTCTTACACTATTAGTCCATAAAACGCAAAAGGCCCCCCGGCCATAGTGTTTCCACTATGGCCGGGGGGCCTTTGAATTCTTTTAGAAAGTGATTGCACGCGCGAGCATAACCGCCATTTCCGCCCGTGAAATCGACTGTATGGGATTCAGTTTTTGTTCCGGCGTACCGGTGATGATACCATACTCTATCATATGGGACATGGCCTCCTGCGCATAGGGCGCCACCATTCCGCCGTCCCGGAATCCGGAGAGATAGCCGGTATTCGCTGCCCCGAGGCTCCAGCCCGTGGCCTGCATGGTGCGCTCCAGAAGCACCATGGCATCCTGCCGGGTGACAGGCTCCTGGGGATGGAAGCCCCCGTCCGGATAGCCGCTGGCGATCCCGGCGGCCCGTGCCGCCTGGATTGCCTGGGCGTAGTAGCTGCCCGGCGGAACGTCGGGGAACCCGGCTCCGCTGGCCGGGGTAAGCTGGAACGCCCGGTAGAGCATCAGCATGAAATCCCCCCGGCTCACCGCGTCGGCGGGGCGGTAGCGCTGGCCGCCGGTACCAGTGATTACACCGGCCTCATACAGCAGGTCCACATAGGGCGCAGCCCAGGCATAGCTGCCCATATCCTGAAAGTAACGGGAGCCCGATCCCTGATTTACCTGGATGCGGATCTGCCCACGGAAGGTCTTTCCACGGCTGTCCGTGCCCTCATAGCCAATCTGGACGCTGCCTGTGAAGCCCGCTTTGGGCAGGAAAGTGAGATCTGAGAGGTTCGGACTGCCGTCCGGGGTGTACTGGGTACCGGTGCGCACTTCGGTCCCCTTTTCGCTGATATCCCGGTAGTTGTAGTACAGCCGCCCCGCGCTCCCGGAGGGCAGGGAGGTAAAGCGCACCTCCCGCAGCTCGCCCTCTCCGCGTGCGGCGCAGGCGGTACGAAAGTCCTGGCTGCGGAAGGGCAGCGCCGTCCCCAGGGTGGTATATACAATTTCGCTGGCGCCGGCCGGTTCTTCCACTGTAATCTCGATGGTGCCCTCAAAGCGCTCCCCCTTTGTGTTCCATCCGGTAAAGCCGATTTTCACCGTGCCATAGAAATTTTCGTCCGGAACGAAGGAGACCCGGTCCAAATAGGCGCTGCTGGAGCGGTAGTAATTCCGGCTGGCGGACACCTTGCTGGCGTATTTCCCGTCATCGTAGTCGTAGTAGAGAGTGCCCTCGCCGGAGTCCGGCAGTTGGAACCGCACATAGTTCAGGTGCTCTCCGGTCAGCAGCTCCGACAAATCGTCAAAGTCCCCGTCCGCGAATGCGGCAGGCTTTCCATATTTTGTCTGATAGCGTATCGTTGTGTCGCCGCTGTCCACGCCGATGATTACCGTTCCATAGAATTTCTCTCCCGCGGAGCTCCAGCCGGTAAACGGGATGTCTACGGTGCCGGAGAAGTCCTTCTTGGGGACAAATGTAATCCGGTCCACATAGGGGCTGCTGGAACGGTAGTAGTTCCGGCTTTCGGATACCTTGCTGTCGTAGCTGCCGTTTCTGTAATTGTAATACAGCGTCCCCTCCGAAGCGTCCGGGAGTTCAAAGCGCACATAGTTCAGCGTAGTGCCGGTCAGCTCCCGGCACAGGGTATTGAAATCGCCGTCATCAAAGGTGATCCGTCCGTTCCGGTAGGTGGAGTAGCGCACATCGCCGTCACCCGTGCGCCCCACCTCCACCGCCACTGTGCCGGAAAAGCGGTTGCCCTTGGTGTCCCAGCCGGTAAACGGGATATGAACCGTGCCGGAATAATCCTTCCCCGCTACAAATGTAACTCGCCGGAGATAGGGGGAGGAGGAACGGTAGTAGCTGCGTCCCTCCGTCACCTGGCTGTCATAGCTGCCATTGCTGGAGTAGTCGTAGTAAAGCGCCCCTTTGGAGGAATCCGGCCGCTCAAACTGCACGTAATCCAGGGGGTAGCCCGTCACAGCCTTGGACAGGTCGTTAAAATCGTCGTCATCAAAGGTCACCTTGCCGCCCTGGGCAATGGTGTAGGTGAGATCCCCGGTGTTCTGAGCCTGAGAGACGCGGATGGTAATGCGTCCGCGGAAGGAGCTTCCGTTGCTGTCATAGCCGGTATAGGGGATCACCACCTCTCCCCGGTAGCCTGCGGCAGCCACAAAGGTGATGTCGGACAGGTTGGGGCTTCCGCTGCGCTTATACTGCTTGGAGGTGTCCACCTTGCTGCCGTAATTCTGCTCGGAGATATAGTTGTAATAGAGTGTCCCCCGGCCGCTGTCCGGCTGGGAAAAGATGACATAGCTCAATTCCCGGCCCGTGTGGCTGCGGCAAATCCGGTTAAAGTCATCCGCGTTCAGTGAGAGGGGCTGCTGTCCGGCCACGGAGTAGGAGACATCCTCCTGCTCCTCCACCGTGACCTCAATCGTCCCCTGGAAAAAGGAGCTCCCGCTGGCATAGCCGGTATAGTGGATGACGGCGGTTCCGCTGAAATCCGGCTTCGGCACAAAATACAGCTCCGAGAGGGACATCTGCCCCAGAGACGGATCGGCATAATATTGTTCCCCGGTGCCCACGCCCTTTCCGGTATCTCCCTCAGATTTGTACTGGTAGTAGAGCGTACCCTGCCGGGTGTCCACTGTCAGTCCGCTGATATAGCGCAGAGAGCTTCCCAACACGCTGCTGCACTGGTTTTGCAGTCTGGAGCGAAGGGAGGAGAAGGCCAGCGGCTCCCCCGCCCCCGCCGAGCCGAAAATGATATCAGCGGTGTTGCGCTTGACGGTGACGGAGCAGGCGGCCCGGTAATTCCCGCTGGCATCGGAAACTGTAATCACCGCGTCCTCGCCCTGGGCCTTGGCATAGAGGTAGCCGTCCCCGGTGACCGTGACGATTTCCGGTTTGCTGCTTGTCCACTTCAACGTCCCCAGCGAGCCATACGGATTCGCTTTCAGCGTGTGGGTGTCCCGCTCGTTCATGGTCAGAGAGGTTTCATCCAGAAGGATACCCTTTACTGTGATCTCGCAGGTGTCCGGATTGCTTCCCGAAATCGCCGTGATGCCGGCCTTGCCGGGGGCCACGCCTTTGACTTCACCCGTAGCGCTGTTCACGGTGGCAACCGAGGGGCTTTCGCTTCTCCAGGTCAAAGGGGCCCCCTCCGGTGTAACCTTGGCATTGAGTTTGAGTGTCTGCCCAATATCAATCTCCGTAACGGCAGGCGGGTCAATGGATATTCCAGGAGTGACCGCCGG
>OJSB01002292.1_pt1 | contig 10488 bp, 7 predicted proteins | sample 1599331 | NCBI WGS metagenome assembly OJSB01 (sample SAMN04168657, study PRJEB22393) | human gut metagenome | biome: human gut microbiome; feature: stool | host: Homo sapiens | collected 2014-03-20
AAACGCTGGAAACCAAGCTGGAAAAACTGCGCTCCGATGAGCGTAAAGACGATGTAATTACCTTTGAACAACTGGGCGTTGACAGGCTTTTTGTGGACGAGAGCCATTTTTACAAGAACCGTGCGAAACGTTGTGCATAAGCCCTTGTTGACAGCAAGGACGAAAAGCACCATGTGATTGCACTTAGCAATAAGAAAATATCACAGAGAACTTTAATCTCAAAATCAGGGGTGAAATTCCTCTGCCGTACAGAACCAATGTCGAGGAACAAAGTTCCAGAGAATAGGTCAAAATTCAAGACAGTACGAGAGCTAATACTCCACTGTGCGTTGCCACCTGTAAGTGTGCATTGTACAGAGCGTGGTGAAGGCGTAACCTGAAAACCTAAACCTCTGCAAAGAGGCATGGATAATAATGGTGCGGGCTTCCGAAACCTATGGCTATCCGATAGGGAAAGCTATGCAGCATCGTAAGAGCGAACGACATCCGAAAGGGTGACCCTTGGAAAAAGTGTGTGTGGCTGGTTTTTCTGCACACGCCCTGTGGGATGAAATCCCCATCAGGAATCATGCAGCAACTGTGGTTCAAAGCATGGTTAGATTTTCCCGGTGTAAGGTAGCGGCCTAAGGGTTTCAGAACAAGGATAGAGATTAAGGAACGTTTGAGAGCCTGTTGTTGGAGCGTTACAGCACAGTGAAAGCAACAGGAAGTCAGCCGTATCATAGTAGTCTGGACTGGGTAATGCCAGTCAAACGGAATTGAAATATTCCATGGCGAAGGATACGAGTCAAATCGATTTGTAAATTTCACAAAACGAAAATCCTATAACTCCCTGAAAGATGGGTGACGAACTGCGAGGTGAAAACCTTGTGCATTTGAACGTCAGATTTTCAACGGAAACGGAACTTAAAAAGATTCAGGATTTTCTCTATGAGAAGTCCGGTCAAGGAGTATCGTTCACCGGTCTGGTGGAAGCGATGGCAAATGAAGTGACCATTGTAACCGCCGTCCACAATATCAAGTCCAACAAAGGCAGCAGAACTGCTGGCGTGGATAAGATAAAAATGGACAAATACCTTCAAATGCCCAAAGATGAGCTTATTTTATTGATTCAATCGAGTTTTCGCAACTACCGCCCCAAACCAGCCCGCCGTGAATATATCGAAAAGAGTAACGGCAAGAAACGACCGCTGGGTATCCCCACTGTATTGGACAGGATTATACAGGAGTGCGTGCGTATCATTATCGAGCCGATCTGTGAAGCGAGATTTTATCCGCAAAGCTACGGCTTTCGCCCCTATCGGGCACAGAAACATGCAATCCGGGGTATCATCAATGTCATAAATGCTGGATGTAAATCGCCCGACCAGCCCGTGTGGGCCATTGAGGGCGACATCAAGGGATGCTTCGACAATATCAATCACCGCCTGCTGCTCCAAAAACTCTGGAGAATCGGTATCCATGACAAGCGTGTACTGAAAATTATCAGTCAGATGCTAAAAGCTGGATATATGGAAAATGACCTGTTTCATGCAACAGAGCTCGGTACACCGCAGGGCGGAATCCTTTCACCACTTTTATCCAATGTTTATCTCAACGATTTCGATTGGTATGTTGGTCGTATGTATATGGAGCCGCACAGACAGTGCAAGCATAAAGGCAACGACACAAGGCGACTAAAATGGGCTGGTGTAACGCCAAAGTACAATTATCGCTACGCCGATGATTGGGTGATTTTGACGTCAACGGAGAAGGAAGCACTCCGCTTGAAATGTGTCTTGACAAAATATTTTCGGAACAGAATGAAACTTGAACTGTCGCAGGAGAAGACCTATGTAACAGACCTGCGGACAAACGGTATACACTTTCTTGGCTTTGTGGTAAAGGCCGAACGAAAACGGAAAACTCCTGACCCGGCAACATGGACGAAACATCTGGTTGGAAAGCCGCTGCCGGATATGGAACGGTTAGGAAAGAAGATTAAGAAACTGCTCGAAGAAGTGCACCGCATAGAACTTTGTCAAAAAGTCAATGTGCAGGCTGCGCAAATTCAGTACGTCAACTCTGTCATTATGGGTATGGCACAGTACTTGCAGACATCCATCTGCTCTCGTGCCTACCATGCGATAGACCGCAGAGTAAACAACGCTGCACTGGCTGTATGGAAAAAGCTGTACCCCAAACGGTACAACTCCATGCAGGTGCCGCTGAAGGTGCTTTGCAATCTTCCTGACCGACACAAGGGCTACGACAGTAAGACATTTGCGGTATGGGTCGAAGGAAAATGGTTTGGTATAACTTATGCGTTCATCACGCATAGTCACTATGAACCCAAGCCATTTGACCAGAAAATGACGCCGTATACAGTGGAAGGGCGCAGACGGTATGTGAGCTATCGTGCTAAGCACAAGCCACTGCCATGTGACCGTCCATCCGTTAACTCCCCGAACGATATTGCAATGTCAGCATACGCAAAGGGAAGGATGAATTTTGAGTATTATATGAACCGGGAGTATGCTTACAGCAGGGACAAAGGAAAATGTAAATGCTGTGGAAATGCCTTCTCACCCATGCTTCAAAAGCATTGTCACCACGTTAAAAACAAGCTTCCACTTGATAGAATCAATAAAGTACCAAATCTGGTTTGGCTGTGTGAACCATGCCACCGCATGGTTCACAACAGTCCAATACCGCCTGAGCTTGATGCAAAGACGGTAGGCAAAATCATGAAATACCGCGAAAAACTTAAACTGTGAAATTTACAACCACTCTGTGTCCGTGAGAACACAGCAGTGTTGAAATCTGAAGGAAGAAAGTAAATCGATTTGATGGTACGCCGGGTGCGCTGAAAGGTGCACGCCCGGCGTGAGGTGGGGGAAAACTTGGAGATTACTTCAAAAAGTTACCTATCACAACAAAGCAGACTACTCTGCGGACTGCTTCGCAGCCGCAGAGGTGCTGCACATTCTTTTTGACCACAAAAATGCGGAATGTCGCAGGATTATCCACCAGCGAAGCGCAGAAATCCAGCGATATGTTCGGCAAGTGTCGCTATCTGGACGAGATCACCGGCGGGCGTGGCGTGGTGTTCGCCACGGGCACGCCCGTGAGCAACTCCATGACCGAGTTGTACACGGTCATGCGGTACCTCCAGTACAGCACCTTGCAGCAGAAAAAGCTGACGCACTTCGACTGCTGGGCATCCACCTTTGGTGAGACGACCACGGCCATTGAGCTTGCCCCGGAGGGTACCGGCTACCGTGCCCGCACCCGGTTCGCCAAGTTTTTCAACCTCCCGGAGTTGATGTCCATGTTCAAGGAGGTTGCGGACATCAAGACCAGCGACCAGCTCCATCTGCCTGTGCCCGAAGCAAAGTTTGAGACCGTGGTGGCAAAGCCGTCCGACATTCAAAAAGAGATGGTGCAAGAACTGAGCAAACGTGCCGCAGATATCCACTCCGGTGCAGTAGATGCCTCCGTGGACAATATGCTCTGTGTCACCAACGACGGCAGAAAGATCGGCTTGGATGTGCGCCTGATGAACCCCATGCTGCCGGACGACCCCAACAGCAAATTGAACGTCTGTGTGCAGAACGTGTTGAAGATCTGGGAGGAGGGCAAAGATCAGAAGCTGACCCAACTTTTGTTCTGCGACCTCTCGACGCCGAAAAACGACGGCAACTTTAACGTGTACGATGACATTCGCAAGAAGCTGGTTGCCGCCGGTGTGCCAGAGAACGAGATCGAGTTTATCCACAACGCCGACACCGAAGCGAAAAAGGCGGCATTGTTCTCCAAAGTGCGCTCTGGCGATGTGCGAGTTTTGCTTGGAAGCACGGCGAAAATGGGAGCGGGCACCAACGTCCAGTCCCGACTTGTGGCGGTGCATCATCTGGATGTTGGCTGGAAGCCCAGTGACATGACCCAGCGCAATGGTCGCATTATCCGTCAGGGCAATATGAATAAGGAAGTCAGGGTGTTTAATTACGTCACGGAAGGGACATTTGACTCGTACTTGTTTCAGACCCTTGAGAATAAACAGCGATTCATCAGCCAAATCATGACCTCAAAATCCCCAGTTCGCTCCTGCGATGATGTGGATGAACAGGCATTGTCCTATGCGGAAATTAAGGCATTGTGCGCAGGAAATCCGTTGATTAAAGAGAAGATGGATCTCGATGTGCAGGTCGCAAAGCTGAAAGTTCTGAAAGCCGATCATCAGAGCCAGAAGTTCCGTTTGGAGGATAAGCTGCTCACAAAATTCCCAGCTGACATTCAGGAAACGAACGCCTATCTTGCCGGAGTGAAATTGGATGCAGAACTTGCTACCGCCCATCCGCAGGAGAAAGAGGGCTTCTGCGGCATTACCATCAAGGGTGTGACCTACGATGAGAAAAAGACCGCTGGCGAACGGCTTCTCCTCGCTTGCTCCGAACTGCCTAACAGTGAGGAAAAAGTGATCGGCAGCTATCGCGGTTTTGAACTGTCCTTGCGTTTCGACACCTATCACAGCGAATATCAGGCTCTTTTGAAAGGTCAGCGGAAATATCCGGTAGCACTGGGCAAAGACCCACTTGGCTGCATCATCCGTCTGGACAATTCTTTGAACAATTTCCCAGAACGCATTAGTTCCGTCGAAAACGAACTGGCCACGCTTAAACAGCAGCAGGCGGCGGCACAGATTGAAGTGGAAAAGCCGTTCCCGCAGGAAGAAGAGCTGGCTGAAAAGTCAGCTCGCCTTGCGGAGCTGAACGCACAGTTGGATATGGATGAAAAAAGCCACGAGCCGGAACAGGATGAGGAACCTCGCCGTTCCTCGGTGCTGGCGGCTCTGGAAGAAAAGTCTGATAAGGTAGAGCCCATCAAGCCGTTCAAAAGCTATCTGGACAAGGATGGTGATGCTCGATGAATGGCCTCCGCGACCAGCAGTTGCATTTCCGTGTCAGCAAGCAGGAACTGGAACGGATCTGGAGCAAGATGGAATCCAGCGGTATTTTGAGCATTGGCTCTTATCTGCGAAAAATGGCTCTGGATGGTTACTGCCTGAATCTTGATTTACCACAGCTGCGTCGGATGGCGTACCTTCTTCAGAATTGCAGCAACAACCTGAATCAGGTGGCGAAACGGGCCAATGAAAGCGGGCAGCTCTATGCCGCCGATTTAGAGGACTTGCGTAGTCGGTTGGATGAGCTGATAGCTATTGGCAAGCAACTTCTCGCCAAACTCACCGAACTCTAAAAAATTTCCCGCAGTAGGAGGCTGCGGGCTTACATAACGGTTGACATCCTTGCAAGGCAGGGGCCGATACCTTTATAATAGGGGCGAAAGGAAAGGTTGGTGTTTGATATGAGGATTCTGTTCAAGATGGTGCTTGCCCCAATCTCTCTGTTTGTAGCTTTTCTGGCTCTGATGGCAAAGTGGCTGCTTACCTTGTCCAGCTATATTGTTGCACCATTGATGCTGTATATCTTCGGCTGCGGCATCTATACCGTCTATCGCCAGACTTGGAATCAGTTTTTGATTCTGCTGGTTGCTGAATTTTTCTGCTTTGTCCTTTTTGTCGGCGCAACTGCAATGGTGGAGGGCGTTGAGAAATTCAGCGGTTGGCTCCGGGACCTGATTTGATTTTGAATCTTCTTGCCGCCTTCGGGCGGCTTTTTCATTTAGGAGGTGATCTGCTCTGGCTGCTACTCGTCTGATCGCACTGCATCAGCACAAAGGAAAATCTATTGCCGCCTGCCTGAAAGACCGCACCAACTATGCACAGAATCCTGACAAGACTGAAAAAGGCGAACTTGTCAGCAGCTATCAATGCAGCCCGCTTACTGTGGACGAGGAGTTCATGCTCACAAAAAAGCTGTACGAGCAGGCCACCGGGCGCAGCCAAAAAAGTAACATTATCGCCTATCAGATACGGCAATCTTTCCGACCTGGTGAAATTACGGCTGAAGAAGCAAACCGCATCGGTTATGAGTTGGCCTCCCGGTTTCTGAAAGGCAAACACGCTTTTATCGTTGCAACGCATACCGATCGGGAACACATTCACAATCACATTATCTATAACTCGACCACTCTGGACGGCACAAGAAAATTCCGGGATTTTTTCTTTTCCGGTCTGGCAGTGCAGCGGTTGAGCGACCTGATTTGTCTGGAGCATCAGCTTTCCGTAATTGAAAAGAAGCCTTATCGGGAGCGGCAGAAGCGTATCACTTACCCGCCAAGGGAAAGCAACCGCGACCGACTGTGCGGTGTCATCGACGAAATTTTGCAGCAGAAGCCCACCGACTACGAAGATTTTCTGCAAAATCTGGAACAGCAGGGCTATGAGATCAAGCGTGGAAAGTACACCTCCGTCAAAGGCAAAGGGCAAAAGCGTTTTATTCGGTTTCGTACACTGGGCGAAGGGTATAGCGAAGAAGAAATCAAAGCTGTGTTGGCTGGCAAGGCAGAGCACCACCCCCGCCAGAAACAGTCGCCCAAAGAACAGCCCTTTCAACTGCTGGTGGACATTCAAGCAAAACTTGCTGAGGGTAAAGGCGGTGGATACGAGCGCTGGGCGAAAAAGCACAATCTGAAGGAAATGTCCAAGACGTTGCTTTTTTTGCAGGAACAGAAAATCAGCAGTGCGGATGAGCTGAAGGAACTTGCAGATGCTGCACTTTCACACTATCACGAACTGGGCGATTCTATCAAGGCCGCAGAGCAACGTATGACCGAGATTGCAGTCCTCCGTGCGCACATCGTCAACTATGCCAAGACCCGGCCTGTATACGATGCTTACCGCAAATCCGGGTACAGTTCCAAATTTTTGGAAGCGCACCGGGAGGAGATTACATTGCATAAGGCGGCGAAAGCCGCTTTCAATGAATCCGGCCTGAAAAAGCTGCCCAAAGTGAAAGACCTGAATGCAGAGTATTCGGCTTTGCTCACCAAGAAAAAAGCACTCTACCCGGAGTACCGCAAGGCGCGGGATGAGATGCAGGACATCGTAAAAGCGCAGAAGAATGTGGAACTGTTCTTTGCGGAGGAAAAGGACTCCAAGCAAGTCGAGCAGATCCGATAAAACAATACGGCCCTGAGAACTTTGCCGCTTATCCGGCAGGGTTCTCAGGGCTTTTTTGCTTATTACTCAGTCTGTACTCAGAGCAGCGGTGATTTCAATTTGTTTAGCAATCATGCTTTCCAGTTCCTGCGTGATCGTTGCACAATTTGCAACACGATAATTCCAGAAGTAAGAAACGCCTTCACACTCCTCAACGGACAAATCACTGTTGACCAAAAGCAGTCGGTCGGAGGTTACTTTCAGCTTTTCGCATAGAGAAGCGTATTTTCCATAATCAATACTTCGGCTGGACGATTTGGCTTCCACCCAGAAGAATTTTCCGTTGATGGAGAATACGACATCCAGTTCATGCGTGCTCCCTACGGATGCCGCTTCTGAAAGAATCACATTGGAGCAAACCGAAACTTCTGCACCCTGCTCCTCCTGATAGCGATTCAAAATCTGCTGAACCTGATGCTCTACAAAAAGTTCCAGCCACTTCCCGCTCAGGAAATGCCGGACAGTCTCATTTTGCGCAAGCTCATAGACGATATTCTGCGGATAGATCACAATGGATGCAAAAAGTCCCATTTTATCCCACGTCTGAGCGATTTCCGAAAGTGTGGCAAACGAATTCTTAGAAGTACCCTTTGGGATACGGAACGAAAAAGAGCCGTCACTCTGCATATGTGTCCGAATAAACTGCAAGAAATCCACCACTACCGGGTCGCAAAGAGCTTCGCCTGTTTTCCATGCCATCCGCTGAACGGCAATCGGCGGAAGTTTTTTCGGTACGACCTGCTGAACGATTCTATACCCACAGCGTTCCAGATGCTCCAATGCGGTCAAAGGCTTCGGAGGGATTTTTTCTTTAACTTCGGACTTTTCTGCACCGGATGTATTCTCAGTCAGATAGTTAAACTTCCATCCGTATTCCCAAGCAGGCGAACGGGTCAACACACCAACTGCATGAAATCCGCTGTCCGGTTCCTCCATCGGAAATGTGATTTTGTTCTTTTGGATATTGATTTGGAGCGTTTTATTTTTCAGCGCTTTCTGATAAACGTCAAGAAGGAATTCCTTTCCCTTATATGTCAGCTCACTGGAATTGTTTGCAGAAAGACCAGCATTTTTTGCCAAAGAGAGAAGCAGACAGGTCACTTTGGGCAGCTCAAGGATATGCTCCATCTGCGCAGCGTCCGGAATCACTTCCGCATTTGCGTTATCGGGCTGCGGCAATTCGTCTGCCGGAGTCTCCTTTGCTGGTGCAGAAACTTCGGGTGTCATTGTTGAAGCAGCCTCAGATTTTCCAGACTTGGGCAAAGGTTTCGGCTCCGTATAGACCTCATCAATAAATAATTCATAGGAATCGATGCACGAAAGTTTTCCTGCCGCTGCAAGTCCCACATAAATCGCAGCCGCCCGTGAGGAATCGCCATAATACTTTTTAGAATCCGCGGCGGCAGCAATATCAGAAAAGGCATTATATCGGCTCAGCTTCGCTGCCTTTTCCGGGAACTGCTTCAATGCACGGCAGTAGAGCCATTCAAAAAACGAATCCATGTACGGCTCTGTCGGATACTCGTTTCCTTCCAGCGAGTAACGAAGCAGCTCTCCACTGGTTCTCAGCCGGGTGTCTTTATGAACCTTGGGCGGTTCGCAGGTCAAAAGGTCAGCAAATGGCCCGCCATGTTCAAATACTTTGGCAGCCTCAAAAACCGTGCTGATGGGTACATCCTGCGCAACAGAATCCAGATGCAGCAAAAGCCGCAAAGAAGAAACAGCTTCACCCTCCGGCTGAACGGATGCAGAGCTGATTTCCAGAATCGAAACATCCGGGTCTGTTATATGGACGGCATCATGGACGGCACGGATATTCTGCCGCTTGCTGCCTTTTATCCATGTGAATGTCACCGGCTGTTCTCTGCAATAGGGATAGCCGGATATGGGAAAACAAATGGTTCGTGTTGCCATGAACACCTCCAACTTTTTAGGACAAACAAGTTTATGTAAATCAAGTATAGCACAATCCCGGATGTGCTGCATAGCACTATTTTCTGCTTCCGGGAATCCATCTGTGCAAAAAGTGCCGATACCACAGGCATCGGCACTCAGATTAAAAAGCATTTTTCAAAAATGTGCAGCCTGCATCCACTGGATGCAGAACACAAGGGGTTTGGGCACAGCCCAACAAGCATTTTGAATTTGATTTTTAGAAATCGGATTCAAAAATTGCAAGTTGGTACCAGCTTGCACTGCTTGCCACCTCGTTTTCCTCTAGTTGCCTCGAAGATCGGAAATATCGATTACCTCATCACATTGTTCCAATACCTTCTGATCATGTGAAACCAATAAAATGATCGCCTGCATTTTCCTTTGTTTGAGCAGCGTCATCAGCTTTTCAATGCTATCTTTGTCAAGAGCAGAAGTCGGCTCATCCAACAGGATCAAAAAGCTTTCTTTACTTAATGCTCTTACAATTGACAGCTTTTGTTTTTCTCCCCCTGAAAGATTGTTGCCGTTTTCATTGATGTCTTTTGTCAGAAGATCGTCTATTTCCAGCATTTCTATGAGCATTTTTTGTGTCTCTGCGACAGATTGGCTTTGCTCAATTCCAAAATTCAAAAATGCCTTGACCGACATATTCAACATGACTGGAGTTTGTTCAACATAGGAAATTTTCTGCCGCCGGAGCAATGGCATATTGAGCCGATCGATCGCAATTCCGTTATAGGAAACGATTCCAGACGTTTCTCCCGAAAAAAGACCGATAAGGGCGTTCAAAAAAGTTGTCTTGCCAGTTCCATTCTGGCCGTACAGACCATAAATTCTTCCTCGATAAAATGTAATGCTGCAATGATCCAAGAGCATATGGCTTCCATGCCGGAGAGAAAAGTCTTTGCATTCAACTTTTTGAATCGAATCGATCCCCTGTTCCCCTTTTTCCTCGTCGGGTGATTTCAAAATCTTTTCAATACGTTGAAAAGATATTTTGGCATCCTGATAACTTCCAGCCAATCCAATAAAGTATGAAATTGAGCTGATAATCATATTGAAATACGTGTTTATTATGGAAAAGAAACCAACACTAAGACTACCTGTACTTACTTTGTAGCCGCCAATCCCGACAATGCACACATAAATCAATAAAACTACAAATTGATTTAAATTTGTAAATACGTAGCTTACTTTGATTGCATGTATCGATGATCCCATCATTTTATCAAAAGCTTCTTGAAATCGACTTTTCATCTCAATATTCAAGGTGTTTCTTTTAATATATTCAAACTTATTAATCTGTTCTGAACAGCGTGAAAAAAACTCATTCTATTTTTCTTTTTGTATCCTCCGAGAGATATACAATCCCTTCTGATTCCAGAGAAATGTAATAATATATACCGGTATCACAGAGAAAACAATCATACAAAGCAATTTATCTGCTCTTA
>OJSB01002308.1_pt1 | contig 10411 bp, 8 predicted proteins | sample 1599331 | NCBI WGS metagenome assembly OJSB01 (sample SAMN04168657, study PRJEB22393) | human gut metagenome | biome: human gut microbiome; feature: stool | host: Homo sapiens | collected 2014-03-20
GCCTCCACCACCCGAAAAACTATATCAAAGCAGTTTTCCCCTGTAATGTCCCATACTTATGACACATCAAACTGCCGTGCAAAAAGTTCAACCGCGAGAAATTCATAGATAGACGGTTCCGCTTGATTGCGGGTTACCATCTGTGCAAGCGCCTCTTTTTTGAAGTACTTCTCTGTACGGCAATCCTCAATGTACGCCAACAGATAATCCCGCGAAAACCTCCTGCCCCACTGTGTCACAGGCGCTCCAAAGCCCATTTTATTCGTGCGCCAGGTAACTTCCCGAGGCATTCTTCTGTCAAATGCCTGCCGCATCAGATACTTGGTGTAACCATTTTTGATCTTGTACTCAGGTGGAATCCGACAGCACAGTTCCACGAACTGATAGTCCATAAAAGGAATCCGGCTTTCAATTGAAGCCGACATATACAACCGGTCGTCATAGCGTACAATATGTGTCAACTGGGTTGCCGTCAACTCCGTGTATTGGAGATTTTCCAGTATTTTTGGATACAGCAACTCCCGCAACTCCACACGATTGCGCTGGTCTAACAGGTCGGGGTTGATGAACCGGCCGGCACGATGAAGCTGCCGTGAGTCCCGCACCACTGGCTGATTAAAGTAGAGCGCATAAGCGGCCAGATCTCTCACAGATAATTTGGAATGGCGACTGGCCTGACGAAATTCTGACACCAGAGTCTTCCACTGCTTTCTCTTGATCAGGGATGCGAAAAAGAATGCATAATAACGCTCGTAGCCAAGCATCAATTCATCACCACACTGGCCATTGAGAATCACCTTATAGCCGCGGCGATTGATTTCATCCAACAAAAATTTGCTGCCTAAAAGAGAGAGTCCACAGCTCCCTTCTACATGCCACACCAAATTCTCAAAACGCTTTTCAATGTCCTCGGCATCCGGTAGGATCTGGTTACCTGTACAGCCGCAGGAACGGTTGATAAGATCGGCAAAGAACCACTCGTCACAGGAGTTGTTACCAGGATAACTGGTAGTAAACGTTTGCAACCGTGAGGGGTCTTCCATCTGCGAACACATCTCAGTAACCATGCAGGAGGAATCCAGCCCTCCGGACAAAAGCGCCCCCAGGGGGGCGTCGCTACGCATACGCCAGCGGCAAGACCTGGAAAACTCCTCTGTCACCAACCGCACCCACTCCGCCTCGGTTTTACTGTTATCATAATGAACATGCAACGTCCAATAGGAAGAAATGGTAAAGGAGTCGATGGTGTTATGACCGGCCCCCAGCTGCACAACAAGCTTATGGCCAGGTCGGAGGGTCTTCATGCCTTCAATCAGAGTCTGATCGTTATAATCACTGATATGATATATCAGGTTAGCTGCCAAATAAGAGGTGTCAAACCGCCGTTGTACGGCACCATCCTGACAAAGCTGCTTCAGTTCTGATCCAAACATGATACGGTTTCCCTGGCGCCAGTAATGGAACGGTTTGGCTCCCAGCCGATCTCTGGCGCAAAACAGCTTATTTTCCTGTCCATCCCACAAAGCAAACCCCCACATGCCGTTGAACTGTGTGAGACAATCTTCACCCCATTCGCAGTAGGCATACAGTAAAACTTCCGTGTCGCTGGTGGTGTGGAAGGTATACCCCAGAGCTTCCAGTTGGGCGCGAAGTTCCATGTAGTTATATAACTCCCCATTGTAGATGAGGGTGATATCCCGTTCCGGCAAATACATCGGCTGATGACCACCAACGCTCAGATCCAAGATGCTCAGGCGGCGATGACCAAATCCCAAAAAGGAAGCGGTCCCCACGGCAGTTTCCAGCGGAGGGACCTCCAGCCCTTTTACTGTATCGTTCCCCCCGAAAAAAGATGTCCCACCGGGGCCAATCAAAGCATATCCCTCGTCATCCGGCCCCCGGTGACGGATGACATCCGTCATACGCCGCAAGATTCCAATATCCACTCCACGGTCTAGATCCAGATAACCACTGATGCCACACATAAAATAATTCCCTTCATTTGATATTCGTTGCCCGTGGCAATGCACACAGAGATACAACTGCTTTCTGCGAAGATAGCCCCAAATTGAGGCCAGCATTCGAGGCAGAATGCCTGCACGGCTCCAAAAAAGCTGAGTGGGGACAGGCAAAGAATCATAGCGTGAGCGCGCTAGCAGACCACTCAAAAAAGAGGCTACTCTGCATATGGGACGCGCCGCTTTCTTTCTGATCTCTGCAGAGCGTCCTTCCTCGGACTATAAAAATTACCAGCCGCTAATAGAAGGCTCCTCTTCAGTAGCGATATTTTTCCTGCTCATCTTTGTTTGCGCGAAAAATGACATGGCTTGATAAGCCCGGTTTTCCATACCGCAGGGATGACCAAAACACTATATCCAGAGAACACAAAGAAAGTGGTCAAGCACAGCCGAATCAGCAGCGGCAGTTCTGCAAGCCATTGCTTGCAGCCCCACGTCAAAAGGATGGACAGGATTCCACCTATCAATATGTTCGGTGTTAAGTTCCAAAGAGATTTCAACGACAGGAATGATGCGGTCCGGCGAGCAGACTGCACATTCAGCATGCCGATTACTAGGGTGGCTACGCTGCTGGCAAGGGTCACTCCAAATACACCGAACTTTCGACAAAGCAAAATGCTCAATGTAACATTGCAGGCGATGCCGATGACACTGTTTACCGCGGGGTGCTTAGAGTCCTGATATCCGTATTGGACCCGGCTATATACCTCACGTAACGCCAAAGGGATAAAACTCAGGCTGTAGCCCATCAATGCCTGGGCTGTCATAGCCGCCGCTTCCGCGTCAAATGCGCCGCGGCCATATATGAGCAGGACTATGTCTTCCGCCTGGCTTACTGCGATCACAGTGACAGGCAGCAGCAGAATCACCAGAACCAAAATCGCCCGTTCTGTCAGTTGGGCCACAGCCTGTTCCTTTTCCTGCGAAATATATTCTGTTACATGGGCATAAAGCACGGAGCAGAGGGAGCAAATCAGTGTCCCTACCAGATTGGAAAGTGTAGCGGCATAGCTCATGGCAGTGACCGTCCCATCCGCCAGTCCGGATACCAGGATTTTGTCTACCATTTGGTTGATATAAACTGCACCATAGCCGATAGAAAGTGGTCCAACCATTGCGAGAAGCGAACGGACCTGCGGATTACGGAACGGATTTCTACTGCTCTTCCTCAAATAAGTCCGCGCCTGATAACCCAGAAACCCGGCGCTGAAGGTTGCATACAACCAATATCCAATGACTAGGGAGTCCACGCCCAGATAGGGCGCTCCCAAAATAATCACGATAACCAGGATCACGCTTTGGTACAATCCCTCCAGTTGACCTGGGATAAAGCGTTTGTTGGAGTTGAGAAGTGCATGAAAAACCGCCATCCAAACCAATGGAATGAGGATCGGGGAAAATAGGCGAATATAGCCCCCGAGCTGGCTACTCAATTCCTGGGAATAGCTTGGGGCCAGCAATTTTGAGATCCAGGGGGAAAGCATAAAAATGGTCGCTGAAATCGCCGCTACAACGATGGTGCCTGCGCAAAGGGTGTCGCTGGCAAACTGCCCGGCTTCATTCTGGGTCTCTTCCTTCACATGAATATAAACAGATACCACTGCGGTAAGCATCACTTGAACCAGCAGATATTGGATGTCGCCGATAAATCCATAGGACAGATTGATCAGGTCAGTCTCGGCATTGGCGCCAAAAATGCCGGCGATTACCATCTGCTTGAAAAAACCCAGCGCCTTGACCAAAATCAGCACGCCACTGACAGAGAGAATATTTTTCAGCAAACGAGACTGCATCCCAGAGTATCCTTTCAAATCTTCAAATCACTGCTGCAGAGACTCCTTTTTGTAGGAAGAAGTCTCCCGGCATAGGACAAAAAAGCCGCCAGCACAGATACCCACAAGTCCAAAGAAGATCACAAAGGCCGTAAATGCCTCCTGTCGGGTGGCGGGCCGGGTAGTGTGGCCGATCTGGACCGTCACGTCCTCCTGCTCCGCCGAGAAGGTGATATTCAGATGGTTTTCCTGCGCAATCTCCTCCAGCAGGGCCACTGCCTCTTCCGCCCGCGCATCCAGCGCCCGGGCGGCGTCATCGAGGCGCTGCGCCATTTCTTCACTGGCCTGGCGCAGCGCGGGATACTCGTTTTCCAGCAGATTCAGCCGGGTATCCAGCTGTTCCAGATCCAGCTGCAGCTGGCGGTATTCCGCTGCCTGGGAAAGAATGGAGGCGTAGATCTCATTGACGGCGGCGTCGCTGGTACTCAGGCCGCCCACGGTATCCAGCAGAGATCTGGCATACTCGGATTTGCTGATATTTTGCAGCAGCGTCTCCCGCTCCCGCCGATACTGAGCCAGAGTGCTCTGACGTAGCTCATCGGGCAGGTAAAACGCATCCGGGGCGTTCAGATCCCAGTAGATAGGAACAAGCTCGTCCTCATCAAAGATCAGGATTTCTTCTTTCATCTCTAGGAGCTGCTCTTGCTGCGATTCCGTAATAGAGGAATCGTTCCGCACACCGTCAATGTACGAACAGAGGACCTTGCGCTGCTCCTTGATGTAGTCGTAACAGTCCACATAATAGGTGATACCCATGGGGACCTCCGCAAAGTCCACCGGCTCCCATGCCTGGGCGCTGCCGGACCCTTCCGCCGAGGCCCGGCCGGAAAAGAAGAATCCAGCAGCAAGACCCAGCAGGAGGAACCCGGCCACAATGACCAAAAATAGTTTCCAATCGCGCCGGAACCCGGAAATAAGGTCCTGAACGCGCAGTTCACGATTGTTCATTCTTTACGTGCTCCTCTTTTTGTACAGGAAATAGATACAGGAAGATACAGGCCATCAGGAATCCTCCGGACAGCAGGACGGTACTCCAGGAACCGTTGCAGAAACTCATAGCAAAAAACACACACAGCCCGATATAGATCTTTTGGGGGATGTCTCTGGCTGCCGCATCCAGCAGCCGGAACAGGATCACCAGGATCAGCGGCATCAGGAAAACCCCCAGCACGACCGGCAGATTGGCATACATATCACCCACCAGACCGTTGTTGGCGCTGGATCCGGTCCCCATATATTCTCCGATCACCTTGGGGATCTTAATGGAATAGACCGGGTCATAGGACAGCTTCCCCAAAATCCCGTCCCGGAACAGATTCAGCGGGTGCTCCCGGAAAAATTGGGCGTACACCTCGCTGAGCTGGACAGGCACGTACATGAGCCTGCGCACAAACAGGGACATGGGGGTGAGAAACTGGGCCCCGGCCTCCAGCACCCAGCAGCCCATGACTCCCAGTGACAACAGCCCGGCGCACCAGCGGTACATCCATTTCCGGTACAGCAGGTAGCAGAACAGCAGTAAAAAGAGAAACAAAAACACGGACTTCTGTGCGCTGATGGAGTAATAGAACAGATAGACTACCACCAGCACGCCTACCGCCACGTACCGGCGCTTTTGCAGCCAGTACAGGATCAGCACGGACAAAATGACCGTCATCCAGGAGAGAACGTAGGCAAAAAGACCGGGAATATCGTAGGCTGCTGCCTCTGCCCGGATCCCATAGACATCTGAAAGGTTCAACTTCAGCCGGAATCCGGTATAGATCCCCGAGATCCCCATAACGAACAGGCACGCCCCCACACTCACGAGAAAAAATAACAAGGAGGTATGCCGGTGGGGCAGTTTGGGCACCAAGATGGTGGGCATACGCAGCTGCACCGCCAGCAGCACCAGCCAGTACACCGCCACTGCGCAGAAGAAGCCCAGATCACTTCCCTTGCATCCCAGATAGGACGTCATCGGGAGAAAGTAAACATAGTTCATCAGCGTCACCAGGATGGAGGAGGGACGTTCCTCCTGTCCCTGGAGCCCCACCACCAGGGGCAGACACACCAATACCAGCAGCCAGGAAAGGGCGTATTTGATCCACACCAGATCCGTGGTAAAGCCGCTGTAGGCGTAGATGGGAGAGAGCTGCGTAAGGTACATGAAGTCCAGCACCAGCCGGTAGAGGAGGATCAGTCCGCACTGGAACAAAAACTGATGCCTCCGGCTTACGCGGGAGAGCTTCTCCAGGGATTGGGCCGCCCGGCTCCCACGCAGTTTTTCTGTGACAGATGGCAGCTTCATTTACCCGTTTGTCTCCTCTTTTTTGTCAAACCGGCCTGTGAAGTCCAGGGAGGCCACGTCCTTGAGCGGCAGTTTCACCGGCATTCCGGTGGCCGCGGACTGATACATGGCAAGGATCATCTCCAGCGCCCGGCGGCCGGCCTGAGCGTCGATATACGGGGCCCGGTCATGGACGATGGCGTCCATCATATCCGCGTAAACGGCGGTATGGCCGTTGCCGTAGACATTGCTGGTGGCCTCCTGAAGCCCCTGCAGGGCTGCGTCCTCCTCCCGTTGGTCGGCAAACTGCCAGACGTCGATGTTATTGGTGGAGGTACCGCCGATCTTCACCGTTCCCGTCTCACCGAAGAGATACAGCGTCTCTTCCAGGTTTTTGGGGTAGACGTTGGTGGTGCCCTCGATGGTGCCGATGGCGCCGTTGGCGAATTTCACCACCGCCATGCCCACGTCCTCACATTCCAGATAGTGATGGAACTGCTGAGCCGTCTGGGCATAGACCTCCACCACATCATCCCCCATCATCCAGCGCAGAAGATCCACGCCATGGATGCACTGGTTCATCAGGGTACCGCCGTCCTGCGCCCAAGTGCCGCGCCACGGCGCCTGCTCATAGTAGGGCATGGTGCGGTTCCACAAAATGCGCGCCGTACCGTTGACCAGCCGCCCAAAGCGCCCGGCATCCAGCGCGCGGCGCAGCTCCGGCTGGAACACCACCACCAACGCAATGATGCCGAAGCTCATGATACTGTTGATGAGCCACGCCAGCGTGCGCATGCCCAGCAGATTTGCCACGGCATACGCCAGCAGCACGGCAATGATGCCCTTTGCAAGCTGCGCGGTGCGCGTCTGGCGCACCAGCGAGATGGCCTCGTAAATTAAAAACGTCACCACGAGGATGTCCAAAAGATCCACGATGGGGTTAAAATTCCCCTTGACGTTCAATATGAAATTATACCAGATGGACTGTAACTGCTCCGTCACCTTCCGGCCTCCGTTCCGCCGCCCCGGCATGCCGGGGAAATTAAAAATTCGCCGCGCTCCTCTGCCGCGCGCGGCTGCGCGGCCCGCCATCTGCACGCTGCGGAGAAACCCAAACAAGCCATTGATCCGTACCCTGTTTCCAGGCTTCCGCTCCGCTTTCGGTCTGCATCTGCCAAACGGATATATTATACCATATTTCTAAGCTCGCACTTCGCGTACCGCTCGTGTTCACTAAGAAACATGGTATCTATGCCGCTAGGCTCATGCTTCGCCTGCGGCTCGCATTCACCAACCGGACATATTATACCACAAACGGTCCGCCGTGTCATTCGGCAATTGGCGGAAATTGTATGGCGCACGGCCTTTCCCTGTCCCTTGCCCGCACCGCGCAAAAAGCACCCCGCCGTGCGGCGGGGTGCTTTTTGATTTTGCTATGCAAACAGGCTGCAAACCAGGCCCGCCGCCACGCCGATGCCGTACAGCAGCGCCACGATAAACAAATTCTGTTTGGCGTTTTTGTTGGCGCGCAGCAGCACCGCCAGCCCCACGCCTGCGCCCGTGCACAACCCCGCCACCACGCCTCCCAGCGAAAGCTGGCCCGCGGCATACAGCTGGGTGATGAGGACCGAGGACACACAGTTGGGAATGAGCCCCACAAGCCCGGCCAGCACAGGCTGCCACGGGCCGCTGGCCGCCAGGAATGCCCCTATGGCCTCCTCGCCCACCAGAGCCACCAGCGCGCCCAAAGCAATGTTGAACAGCAGAATGAACAAAAAGATGTGCAGCGTGTGCTTGAGCGCCGCCGCCAGGATGCCGTCCCGTTCCTCGTGCTCGTGGCAATCCACAGCGCTGCTGCTGCCTGTGTAGCCGCCGCGCACGCTCTGAGGAATCAGCCTTTTGAACACAAAATCAATGCAGAAGCCCGCGGCAAGCGCCACAGCCAGCTTGATGCCGAGGATCAGCGCCAGCGACCGCCAGTGTTCCGGGTTTGCGATGAGCAGCGGCACCGCCTCGTCGGACGTGGCAAGGAACACCGCCAGCAGGGTACCCAGCGTGACCACCTTGCTGGCGTACAGGTTTGCCGCCATGGCGGAAAACCCGCACTGAGGCACAAGCCCCAGCACCGCGCCCGGCAAAAAGCCAAAGCGCCCGCCGCCCGCCAGTGCTTTTTCGATGCCCTCCGAGTGGCGGTGCTCCACATATTCGATCAGCCAGTACGCCGCGAACAGAAAGGGCAGCATTTTCACGCTGTCCAGCAGCGCGTCCAGTAAAAGTTCCAAAATCAAAACAGGGTTCTCCTTTTCTCACAGCCGGCGCATGCCGCGCCGGAAAATCATACCACTCCCGTATTATATGCCCTTCGCCCGGCCTTTACAAGAAGCCCCCGAGGGGCATCCGCCCGGCGCTGGGCAGATGTACCACTATTTTTTTGTGCGGAGCAAAGAACTTTGTCACGGCGCGCACTTGCGCGGCTTTTTGCACTATGGTATGATATTTTTGTAACAGTCTGTCCACACCTGATTGATAAAGGAGTTTTCACACATGCGTGGTATTTATTCTTCCGTTACCGACATCCGCCGCCAGGTATTCACCGAGGTGGCCCGTATGGCATACGAAGGCGGCGATTACAGCCGCGTCGAGGAGCTGCCGTACAAGATTTTGCCGGGCGAGGTGAGCAAATACCGCGACAGTATCTTTCTGGAGCGCGCCATCGTGGGCGAGCGCCTGCGCCTGTCCATGGGTTTGCCGCTGCGCCCCATCGACGAGCACGCGCCCCTTTCCACCGGTATCGAGGAGGCCGCCCGGCCGGAGAAATACTACGAGCCGCCCCTCATCAATATCATCAAATTCGCCTGCAACGCCTGCCCGGAAAAATCTTTTCACGTGACGGATATGTGCCAGGGCTGCCTGGCACATCCCTGCGTGGAAGTATGTCCCAAGGGCGCGGTGTCCATCGTGCACGGCAAAAGCGTTATCGACCAGAGCAAGTGCGTCAAGTGCGGGCAGTGCGCCAACGTATGCCCCTACGGCGCCATCCATAAGATGGAACGCCCCTGCGCCAAGGCCTGCGGCATGGATGCCATCGGCTCCGACGAGCTGGGCCGCGCGAAGATCGATTACGACAAGTGCGTGTCCTGCGGCATGTGCCTTGTAAACTGTCCTTTCGGCGCCATCGCGGACAAGAGCCAGATCTTCCAGGTCATCCAGTCCATCAACCAGGGCGACCGTGTCATCGCCGCCGTGGCTCCGGCCTTTGTGGGCCAGTTCGGCCCGGACATGACGCCTGAAAAGCTGAAGCCATCCATGAAGCTCCTGGGCTTTGACGATGTGGTGGAGGTGGCCATCGGCGCGGACCTGTGTACCATTGAAGAAGCCAAGGATTTTATGCGCGAGGTGCCCGAGCAGCAGCCGTTTATGGCCACGTCCTGCTGCCCGGCCTGGAGCGTGATGGCGAAAAAGCTGTTCCCGGATTTTGCGCCCTATATCTCCATGGCCATGACGCCCATGGTGCTGACGGCCCGCCTGCTGAAAAAAGAGCACAAAAACTGCAAGGTCGTTTTCATCGGGCCGTGCGCCGCCAAAAAGCTGGAAGCCAGCCGCCGCACCATCCGCAGCGACGTGGACTTCGTGCTCACATTTGAAGAAGTGATGGGCATGTTTGAGGCGAAGGCCATCAAGTTCTCCGAAGTGGCCGCCGGGCCCGAGCTGGTGGAGGCCACCGCCGACGGCCGCGGGTTTGCGGTTTCCGGCGGCGTGGCGAACGCGGTGGTGAACGCCATCCACAAGATGGACCCGGACCGCGAGGTAAAGGTGATGGCCGCCCAGGGCCTGCAGGAATGCAAAAAAATGCTGATGCTTGCCAAGGCAGGCAAGCTGAACGGCTACCTACTGGAGGGCATGGCCTGCCCGGGCGGCTGCGTGGCGGGCGCCGGCACGCTGCAGAACCCGGTGAAATCCACTGCCGCGCTGAACAAATACAAGGCCAGCGCACCGGAGAAGTATTCAGTGGACAGCAAATACGAGATCACGCTCAACCTTTTGCACGATTGACAGCGGCTCACAGCAGATACAGCAGGGCCCCGGCTTTTCAGCCGGGGCCCTGCTGTTATCTTTCACCGGGGCCGGTGCGTCAGGCATACGGCCCCTCCGTCACGAACTGCTTGTTGTAATCGCTGTATACGGTGTGAGTCAGGATATAATCCGCCCAGGCCGCATAGCCCGTGGGGTTCATGTGAATGCCGTCGTAGGTTCCCACATAGTCCCCGCGCAGGTTTCCGTCTGCGTCTGCC
>OJSB01002339.1_pt1 | contig 10232 bp, 6 predicted proteins | sample 1599331 | NCBI WGS metagenome assembly OJSB01 (sample SAMN04168657, study PRJEB22393) | human gut metagenome | biome: human gut microbiome; feature: stool | host: Homo sapiens | collected 2014-03-20
ACCACCGAGATCTACACTCTTTCCCTACACGACGCTCTTCCGATCTATCCGGCCACAGAACTGCTTTATCCTCTGCCACTGCCGTATCCTCAATGTACTGCCAGCCGCTGCTGCTCCCAGCGGGGAACACCAGCGTCAAATCCTCTTGCTTGGTGTAATCGCTGGTAATGCTGCTGCCGTTCACCTTGCTTTGGTCGTGGCAGGTGTAGCAATCAAAGGTGTAGTCGCCATCCGCATCCGTGCCCCACTGCCACAGCTCATCACTAATAATTAGGTATGCGCCAATTTGGAACTCGGTGCGCTGTATCAGCCCCGGTTCTTTTCCTGTGGTGGGGCTGTACCGGCTGCCGTCATAGCCCTGCACCGTATCGTTCCAACCGCTCCAGTACGGCATAGTGGAGATGTAGGTGTCGGTGGTTATGTCAAATGGCGTCTCTGTGTCCAGGTTTACAGCTTTATAAGCAGTGCCATCTACCGTTACATCTGTGATACTCTTAATGCGCACGTTTTTGGCCAGCTTGTACATACTGGCTGTACCGCGATCGGCACTGGTGCCCGTCCCGGTATCGCCCACAATGACGCTGCTGCCGACAAAGAGATTTTTCGCCTGCGTGGCGGTCAGCAGCACGCGGGTTACACCGGTCTCAGCTGCGGCAGCCTTATACTGGTAATTGTACGCCGTGCAGCCTTCAATCGTGCCGGAGTTGCCCTTGCGCGCGTACTTCAGCCGGATCATGGCAAGCTGCCACTTGATCAGGTTGCCGCTCGCGCCGCTGTACTGCGACCCGCGGGCGCGCCATTTGGCGACGTCTGTGTTATGGCTGCTGTAATTGAGCGGCGGCAAGCCCGTGCCGCAGGTGACGTTACCGTCGGCATCCAGCCCCGCTGCATAGGCCGGGTTGCCGATGTAGGCGTGGACTTTGCCCGTGCGGTCAGTGCCCTGCGGCCATGTGTCATAGCCTGTGGCGGGGCGGCATTGCATTTTGAAGTAGCGGTAACCATCCTCGTTCCACTCGCGGGTGTATGTATTTTTTTGCAGCGCCCAGCACAGGTGTGTGCCGCCGCGTACCTCGTCATAGCTGTCGATAAACTCGACGGCATAGATGGTGTGGCTGCCGTCTGCGGCCTTCTCGGCGGCCACAAGGACGCTCCAAAACTGCGGCAGGTGCGCAAAGTCGTCCTGTTCTGCTGTTGTCTCGGTGCTTGGGGTACAGGTAAGCCTCGCGCTGTCGTCCGTCAGCTCGCCGATGGCCGTCTCGCTTGTGGGAAATAGTGGAAACTTCACGCCGTGCACGCGGTCATCGTCCAGCACAGTGCCGAACCAGCGCTCTAAAAGTTCGTTGCGGGTGGTGGTGCCTTCCGTCCAGTTGGCCCGCCACCACTGTACAAACAGGCCGTTCACTTCGGCCACTGTGCTGGCGTTGTTCACCAGCGCGTTGTACATTTGGTCGATGGCTGCTGTGCTGCCGCTGGCCAGCACGCTGGCTTTGTGGACGGCCACAAGCTCCGCCTGCATCTTTTGCATCGTGCTGTCCCGCACTAAGTCAACTACTTGCGTTGACATGGTTTTGCCCTCCTTAGTCTGTGTCTGTTGTATAGATCATGGATAAATGACCGTCGCTTTTGTCCACTGCCCAGCCGATGTTTACCAGCCCGGCATAGCCCGCCGCTTCCAGCGCACTTGCGGCTGCTGCCTTCATGCTAGCCGCTGCCTCGTCCGCGCTGGCCTTGGCGTTGGCCTCGCTCGTCGCGGCGGCGGTTTTGCTGTCGGCTGCGGTGGTAGCGCTGCCTGCGGCAGAGTTCGCGCTGCTCGCCGCCGCGCTGGCGCTCTTGGCCGCAGCATCGGCACTGGTTTTGGCGTTGCTCTCACTTGTGGCCGCTGCCGTTTTACTGGTGGCCGCGGCGCTGGCGCTGTTAGCCGCCTCCGCTTTACTGGCAGAGGCTGCGTCCGCGCTGGATTTCGCGCTTTTTTCGCTGTCGGCGGCAGCTGAGGCTGACGCTGCCGCCGCCTCGGCGCTTTTGGCGCTGGCATCCGCGTTGGTTTTGGCGTTGGTCTCACTGACCGCGGCATTGGACTCACTGGCCGCTGCCGCCGCTTGGCTGGCAGCACTGGCAGCGGCGCTTTCTGCCGCTGCGGACTCGCTACCAGCTGCAGCGCTTGCACTTTTGGCAGCGGCCTCGGCACTGCTCTGTGCGTTATCCTTTGCGGCGTCCGCCTCGCCTTCGGCAGCCTCGGACGCCTGCTGGCTTTTTTGCGCGGCAGCCTCGGACGCTTTGGCCGCCTGTTGGCTGTCCGCCGCCATCTCGGCACTCTTGGCCGCAGCATCGGCGCTGGCACTTGCGTTGCCCTCGCTGGTCGCCGCTGCCGTTTTGCTGGCAGAGGCCGCATCCGCGTTTTCGGCCGCCGCGCTGGCGCTCTTGGCTGCCGCGTCCGCACTTTGGGCCGCGACCTGCGCGTTGCTGCCGGTCTGCGTCAAGAGCTGCTCCAGCAGGCTTGGCGTGGCGGTACTCTCAGTGCCGCCGGTCGGTGCGTGGTCGCGCACCGTGTAGCGCACATCCGCGCTGATAATTTTTTCGTTGTCGGCTAAGCCCTCAAACACAACTCGGCCCGTCTGCGTTGGCCGGTTCGTCGCTTCCGGCGGCACGGTCAGCAGGCCGTCCGTACCCAGCGCCACGCGAATGCCAGGCGTGTCCCAGTGGTCGGGAGGATAGGTCGGCCAAAAGGTCGCCGTCACCAAAGTACAAACATCCCACGGCTCGGCTAAAGTTACCTGGATGGTTTCATGCCCATAGCTGCCCCAGGTGCCAAGGGCGATTTTTCCGGTCGCACTCTGCCCGCTTTCAGACGCGGCCTGCGCGTCATAGCCAGACAGGGTGATCTGCCAGATGGATGCCATGGAGTTCACCTCTTTCTCGTTACGTCATCAGTCGGCGCGCTTTCGGTCTGGTCGCCCTTGCTCCGCGCCTGCGTCATCCGCGCGATTGCGAGGTTAGCCTGTGCCGTCGCGTCCTGTTTCTTCGGCTCTTCGTCCGCGTCCTGCTGCATCTGCGCGCGCACGGCCTGCAAAATGTTTTCCAGCACCAGCTCGTCCACTGCCAGGCTGAACCCGTACCGGTTGAACGTGCCCTCCACGTCCCTCCGCAGGTCATGCACGCGCTTGTCAATGCTCTTCATCTCAGCCCTCCAAATGCGCCGCCGCGTCGGTGCGGATGGTGGCGATCGCCGTCAGCACGTCCTCGTCCAGTACAACGTAGTTCTTGCGGTTGTTGGTGCTCACAATGTTGCCGTCTGCGTCCAGCACGCTGTAAGAGAGCGTCACCCGCTCCCCCTCGCCGGTCGTCAGCACGCTAAAGCCTGTGATTTTGTTCATGGTCAAATCTCCTTTCAACTCGCTTCTTCTATCGTCAGTGGCAAACTCACCGCCGCTTCTGTTTCCGCCGCGTCCAGCAGGGCCGCGCCCCGGTTCTCCTCCTCCGGGTACTTGGCATCGCTCACGTCGGCGTACACGCCCTCAAAGCCGCGCTGTACGCCCCAGCACACCCAGTCAAAGCACTGTCCCGCCGGGCCGTGAACGATTGCGCCAAAGGCCGTTTTTTCTGCCCACAGCGCGGCGCTTGCGCCCGTCGGGGTCAGCGCCCAGCGCAAATCCTGCGTTTCGCTCACGGTCTCGCGGTAGCGCGGTTCGGTTGCGATGTAACAAAGGCCGGTTTCATCACACTCGCCGCTGCCCGCATCGCAGAACATCGGCTCCGGGCTTTCCACCGCGTTGATGGCCAGGTTTCCAAAATCGGTGCGTACAATGCGGTTCTTGGCGTCCCACGCGCTCAGGGAACGGCACTGGATGCCCTGGTTCACCTCCAGTTTTCCGCTGCACCCCACGCTGTTGTCCACCTGCTCGATCGTGATGCCCTGAAAGCTGCTGTCGTGCCACCATCCGTATTTCTGGTAGCGGGTGTCCGCGCAGAAAATGGTGGTGTCGCCCTCCGTCGTGGTTTTCAGCCCGTTCTGGATCACCCCCTGCGACATCCCGCTGCTGGTGGCGGTGCCCCCGTACCACTGGATGCCGCTCTTGTCGATGTACACCCGGTTCCCGTCGCTGGTGCCCATCCGTATCCAGGCGTTGTCCAGGTCGTACACCGTGGTGTAGTTGAGATTGTGTATCTGGCCGGTGGTAATGTTTCCGCCGTTGATGATCGTCTTGTCCTGGTTCCAGGTACTCAAATCCGAAAATGTCACCACGCCGGATAGGTTGATCTGTGTGCTGGTGATCTCTGTTCCGCCCGCCGTCAGCTTGATGGTGCTGGAAGTGCCGCTGGTGGAAGCCGTTAGCTTAATTTCGCTCACCGTCTGTTTGATCTCGGTCTTGGTTTCGGCGGTGGTCAGATAGTCCCCGGTGCTGGCCGTCCAGGCAGTGGGTGCATTGCCCATCTGCACCATGGGGTGCATGATGGTCAGGTCATTGGTAACGGTGGCGTTATCGTTCGCGGTACTCACAAACAGGCCGTCAGCATATCCATCGGCAGTAGCCGTAAAGGCTGCCCAGCGCAGCTTCCAGCCATTATCCAGCGCAATGTCCTGCTGGGCCTGCTTGAACGCGGAGCCGTAATAGCTTTTTGTGCCGCTGCTGCTCTTGGTCTCGAACTGCAAAAACAGGCTGTCGGTGCCGGAGTTGAGCTTGTACAGCACCGATGCGCAGTAGGTCATGCCCTTGGCAATCACCAGCGTTTTGTCCGCCCCAAAGTGGAAGCGGGTGTTCCGGGCCTTGTTCGTCACATGGACGGATTCGCCGCTGATCGTGTATGTTCCTTTTTTGCTCAGGTCGTTGCCGCCTGCATCCATGGACGCATTGTTCCAGTTATCCGTTTCGGTAATAATGTTGTTTCCGCCTGTGATCCGCTGGGTCACGGTCTGGGTGATGCTGTCGGCTTTCTGGTCAATCGCGGATACCGATTTTTTGACCGTCTTGAACTCCTGTTTCGTGCTGTCAAGGTCATCCGAAATGGTCGTGGTGGTTTGTTCCAGACTGCTGACTTTGGTGCTGATGCCGTCCGCCTTTTGGCTGATGTTGGAGACATCTTCTTTCAGGCTCTCCACCGTTGCTGTGGTGGCATAATCCTGCAGCTTGCTGTCAACGGCATCATTGGCAGCGCTGGTGGCGGTTTCCTTCACGTTGGCCGTTACCGTTTCGGTCACTGACTTTGTGACCTCGGTTTTGATCTCGTCAGCGGTCTGCGAAAACAGGCTTTTGGCGCTTTCCTGCGTCAGGTAGTCGCCGCTGCTGGCGTTCCACGCGGTCGGCGCGTTGCCGTATTGCAGCATGGGGTGCAGCAGCTCAAGCTTATTGGTGCAGTTGTCATTGCTGTCAAACTCGACAGTTTCTAGAATGCCCGTATAGTTATGGCGGGGCGTCCATGTACCATACCGCAGCACCCAGCCGTCCGTCTGCTCAATTTCGAGCTGGTCAGCGGTTTTTATGGAGGCAATGTAATTTTGTCCGTTATCGCCCTTGAACGCAATGCCCATCCGCAGCGCATCAGTGCCGGAAATGAGTTTGTACATGACGGACATGCATATAGTGACGCCCTCGGTGATATGAGCGCCAACGGTGTTGAACTTGAACCCGCGGCATGTGTTCGCATTGGTGATTGTTGCACTGCCATCGTCGCCATACACAACGCTGCTGTCAATGCCAACATAGGTGGCATTTTTGAAGCTCTCGCTGCCCAGGATCAGGTTCCCACCGCCGGTGATTTTGGTGTCTTTTTTCACCTCCGCCGAAAGCCCGTCCACCGTCTGTTTCAGCTCGCTGTAATTGCCGGAAAGCTCACTCGCGGTCACGGTCAGGCCGTCCACGCTGGTCTTGATCTCCAGCATTTTGCCGGTCAGGTTCTTGTAGCTCTGGCTGTTCACCGCGCTGGAACTTTCCCGGCTGGCGCTGCCCACGCTCTCAAAGCTGGCTTTGCCGGAGGAGATTGTGGCGCTCATCAGGTAGGTATCAAACTCCCGCCCGCGTGCGTCCTTAACGTGTACGATCTGCCCGCAGGCAAGGCCGGAACCACTGGGCACGGCCACTTTGCACGGGGTATAGGTCACGCTTTTCAGTACGTTGTACAGGTTTTGGGCAACGGTTTTCAGGTTGGCTTCGGTGCCGGTTGTCAGCAGCAGGTTGCCCTGCACTGCATAGGTGTTGGTGGCAGTGGTGCTGTCGGGGTAAATCACGCCCACGTCACTGTCCGACTGCCGGATCTGGACTTTCTCAATGGCCTTGACCGTGTAGTCCTCGTAGCTCAGGCTGTCAGCATAATAGGCGGTGCTGTTGCTGACGCCGTCCGGGGTGATTTTAGCCGTGCTGCGCTTGTCTGTGTAGGTCAAGAATTGCAGCTTGCCGTCTGCATTCATGTGGGCATAGCAGCCAGCTGCTTCCGCCGCCCAGGAGATGATTTGGCGGCAGGTCAGGTTGTCTGCGTAGAACGCCTGCACGCTGTGGCTACCGTTGATGGGCAGGCTGATGCCGGCAAGCGTGACCCCTGCCCGCTGGCAGGCCAGCTGAACCAGCTGCCAGATGGTCTTGGGGAACTGCGCTTGATTGGCCCGCAGCCAGCCGGAAAAATCCGCATCCAGCTTGGACATATTGTCATAGGCCGTGATCTTGTAGCTGTTGCGCTTGGTGCGGGTGGGCTTTTCAGCATAGAAAACACTCACCTTGGTGCGGTTCCCGGCATCGTCCTGCCGGTAGTAGGTCAGGGCATCCCCGGCAGTAATTTGCAGGCTGCCGCCCGGGTCCGCCCAGATTTCGGCTTCAATGTAGTCCGAAAACGCAGAGCCGATGGTAAATTCCTGCCCGGAATTTACTGCGGTGTGCAGCGTCAGGCTTTTGACCGCGCTGCCGGGGGAACCGCCCGTCAGCTCAGTGCCGTCTTTCAGGCGTAAAACCGATTGATACAAAGGCATTCCTCCAATCAGCATTCGATAATATTGAACTTCAAATTCTTCCACTGTTTCGTCTTGGCATTGTGCCAGGCGATGCCGTATTTGCTGCAGTAGCAGGTGGTGGTTTCGGTCTCGGTGGAAGAGCCGGCTTTGGGATGGGTGAACTGAAACGTTGCCTTGCCTGCAAACAGCCCGATGGTGTACTTGTATTCGTCGTCAGTCAGGCAGCTGTAGGCGATGGGCCAGGTGGCAACCTTTTCCCGCACCACTTCGCGGTGCATGTACCCGGCTTCGTCGCGGCCGGAATCGCTGGAATCTAGGTCAGAATAGCTCGGTTCAATGTCGCAGTCCGGTGCGTACAGGGATTTGCCATCGATCTGGAACAGATTAGTCAGGGTCACGTTACACACCTCCTGTTGCAATGGCCTGTTTGCGCTGCCAGCGCTGTACGGCGCGGCCTACGTCCTCGTCGGTCAGTTCAATGCCGTACACGGCGGAGAGGATCTCCCGCAGCACGGAAACCACGGCCTCAAAGCCCGCCATCTGGCCCGCCTGCAGGTCCTCCATGACCTCGGCCACAGCCTGCTTGATGGTGTCCAGCGGGGCTTCCACGTTGGTGCCGTGGCTCTGATCGCCCAGCACGGCCAGAAACTCCCGGTTGGCCGGGATGACCGCGCCCTGCGCCAGATACGGAATTTGCGGGGCCGTGACGGTGCCGATGTTGAACCCGAACGACGAGATGCCGGTCAGGTCCGTCACCCAGGACGGCGCATCGAAGGACAGGCTGTTCAGGCCGTTTATCACGGTGTTCAGACCAGATACAATGGCGGAAATCATTCCGTTCACAAAGCCGATAATGTTGTTGATCGCGCCCCGGATGCGGTCGCTGATGACATCCCAAATATCGCTTACGGCGTCCTGAACCACTTGCCAGGCGGCCTCCCAATCGCCCTCGAACACGTTGCGCATAAAGTCGATCACGGCCTGCAGGCAAATCAGGCCAATGTCCAGCACGTCGGCCACAATACCGATGGCGTTGGTCACGATGCCGGCAACGGAATTGAACACCTGCGTAAACACCGGGCCGAAGGTGCTTAACAGCCAGTTGGCCAGCGGGTCGATCACATTGTCCCACAGGGCCTTGATGACCGTAGCGATTGCGTTGATCGCGTCGCCGCCCACGGCGATCAGGTCACTGAACAGCGGGGACAGGTGAGTGTTCCACAGCTCAGTCAGGCTGGTGACCAAACTTGCCAGGATTGGGTCAATGACCTCCGTCCAAAGCCGCTGAATAATGTCGCACACATCCTGCACGACTTCACAGAACGCGGTAAAAATCGGGGAGATGTACGTTGTCCAGGTTTCGTTCCAGGCAGTTGCAAGGTCAAGCCATATCTGCTTTACAAGGTCAAGCGCCGGGATAATCCATGTGTTGATAGAATCCGTCAGCATATTGGCCAGCGCGCTTAGGATCGCCGTGCCCGATGTGATCACGGTGCTTACCACGTCGCCGACTACGGGCGCGAGAAGCAGGCTCAACCCGTTTACAAATCCGGGTACAAAATCAAAGACAAAATAGTCCAGCAGCGGAGCCAGCCCGTTTTGCCACAGGTTGGTGAACGACGCCTCCAGCTGCGGCAGCGCTGCCTCTGCGGCGGCTTTGATTTGTTCCCACGCTGCGCTCCACGCCGCTGCGGACGGGGCCAGCGCGTTGGTGAAACGCTGCCATGCGGCCTTGATGCTGTCGATAGCACCCGTGATGCCGCTTACGTCGCCGACCTCGGACAGCGCACCGAACGTGGCGTCTGCGCCGCTTCCACTGCCACCGCTGCTGCTGTTGTCTTTCTCGTCAAGCCGCTCGATTTCATCAAACCCGGCAAGGCTCTTGGCGGCTTTGTCGGTCTGCTTGGCCATACCGCTGGCCGCGGTGCCGACGCTGGTCATCTTCTTGGCTGTTGCCTGCATGCCCGAAAGGCTTTTGCCGGTCAGCAGGCTGATGAGCTTTGCCAGGTAGGCAAACGCCTTGGCGGCAAGGTTCATCACATAGGTCAGCGCGCTGCCCAGTGCATTGACCAGTGGGGCGGCCGCGGTCGCGGCGGCACCCTTTAGGCGGGCAAGTGCCGTGCCGAAACCGTCCGTCTTGGCGACAGCGCTGCCCAGGGCGGAGGTCAATGACCGCAGGGCCGAAGAAATGACGTTGAAGATCAGTGCGCTGAACACGATGCTTTTCAGCCGTTTGGCAAAAACGCCAAAAGCGGAGCTTGCCCGCTTGGCACTGTCACTGGCACCGCCAGTGCTGCTGGCATTTCCCGCCTCTTGGCCTGCCTCCGCCGCGGCGTGCTTTTTGGCAGCCTCCGCAGCGGCTTCCTGCGCTGCAATCTCCTTTTTGGTCGCGGCCACGACTTTTTCGGCGTGATGCGTGGCGGTTTCCGGGCCATAGGCTTTTTCCTGCGCCGCTGCAATTTTGGCGTACTGCTTTTCGATGTCGGCAGCCTGCTTGTTGAAATACTGCTGCATCGCGTCGTCGCCCGCCTGCATTGTCTGGGCGCGCTGCAAGGTTTCAGCTTGGTTCGCTGCGGCGGCCTGCTCCTGCTCCATCCGGCGCGCCAGTTCCGCATGGCGCTGGGTCATTCCCTCCAGCGACTGCCGCTGGCTTTCAAACTCGGCAGTAATTTTGGCCGCTGTGCTGTTTTGCTGCTCCAGCTTGGCTTCCAGCTCCGCAATTTTGGCGTCAGCCTGCGTAAGCTGTTCCGTCAAATCGCTCCTTTTCAGCAGCGCGGTGTCGCTCGGCAGCTGCCCTTTGTCGTGAGCGGCGTGGATCTCACTGTTTACTTTTTCAAGCGCGTAGGCGGCCTTGTCGGCATTGGCGTACGTTTTTTCCAGCTCGGCGGCAGTTTGCTCAGCCTCGGTTTTTGCCTTGCCAAGGCTTTCCGCCAACTTCCCGCGGGTGTTCTCGGCGGCAACGATGGTTTTCTCCAATGCCTTGATCTGCGCGGCAGTGTCTCCCGCCTGCGTCATGATTTTGGCCAGTTCCTGGGTCAGCGGCTTCAGAGCATCGCCCAAACCGCTGGCTTTTCTGCCGTCAAAGGTCTTTTCGATGGATCGCCCCAGCTTGTCCATTGTCTTTTGCAGGTCGTTGCCGCTTTTTACGACCTGCACCGTGTTCAGGCTGGTGTCTATGGACACTTTCGGCATAAACGGCTCCTTTTTGTATCATGCTTCGCCTAAAAGCGCCAGAAGGCGCTGCAGTTTGTCAAAGAATACTCCCCCAAAAGCCTTCGCAACCGCGAAGGCTTTTGGT
>OJSB01002341.1_pt1 | contig 10226 bp, 9 predicted proteins | sample 1599331 | NCBI WGS metagenome assembly OJSB01 (sample SAMN04168657, study PRJEB22393) | human gut metagenome | biome: human gut microbiome; feature: stool | host: Homo sapiens | collected 2014-03-20
CGTATCAGGATCAGCTGGTGAAAAGGCATTGACCAGCCCGCCAAAAATCAAGCCGGGCAGCATCAAGAGGAAAAGGACAGGCAGCAAAAGCAGAATCGCAATGATAGCAATGATTTTGCCGATGTGCTTTCGGCCGGCCCAGACGGCCCCAGCCACAGCCCCATAGGGGCCGCCGGCGGCAGCGCCTTTCGCTGCTCCAGAGATGGCCTTGCCAGCTTTGATAGCGCCTTTGACCGTATGTGCGGCAGAGGCCGCAGCATCTACTGTTTCGGCGGAGCTGTTTTTTTGTTCTTCAGCCATTAGAGTTTGTCCTTTCTTTTGGGAGTAGGCGGCAGTTTCTTCACGATGGATTCGTGATAGGCAATCGAGCCGTCCGGTGCCATATAGGGAGATTTTTCAACCGCATCCGCAGCATACTGCTTATACCAGGCGGTACCATCTACGGCGTGAACGGTTGTGTACTGGCCTTCCGGCGCCACATACTGGTCTGCATGATACATACCAAAAGCGATGCCTTCTGGATGTTCCGGAGTGACTTCTGTGCCGGTAATGCGGCCACCGCCGATCTCCACATTCTGATAAGTGGGAATATTCTCGGCCCCGGGCTCCAATGCCGCATGACCCATGTAGGAATGCAGAGCTTCTACAGCTTTATCCCCGGTCATAGTTCCCATCTGGGTGATACTCCCGGTAGCAACCGATCCTATGACATTGTTGGCAAAATTGCCTCCCTTGCTTACGGATGAAGCGTAGATATGTCCGCCGATGCCGCCTGCAGCACCGCCGACCAACCCGCTTAACCCGGAGGGTTTGGCATCTGGTGGCGTTGTAGCTGTTTTGACCGCATTGTTGGTAACATTCCTTTTAATCACACCAGCCAAACCGCCGCTGGCAAAACCAGCGCCGAATCCAGCGCCGCCTTTTCCGCCACCGCTTGCACTGACATGGGAGGAATGGCTGCTGCGGCCTCCCGCAAAGTGATTGCTGGCAAAGCTCTTAAATCCGCTGAATCCTCTGGCCGCAATCATAGCCTCCGCCAGCATACTGCCGCCGGTATGGCCGACATTGACGCCCAGACTCGCCATAAAAGAATCAACCTTCTGTGATACTTTAAGAAATCCGATTGCGCACATAAACCAGATCAGCACATTCCCCGAAACGGCTTCTTTGCCTACGGCGTCCACTTGTGCCTGGACTTCTTCCTCCGAAATGGCGAAAGCAGGCTGGCAGAACAGACAGGAGAGAGCTGCGACCATCAGCGCAAGGAACAAAATTTTCTTGAGTCTTTTCAAAATGGCCCTCCTTACAAAGAGAGCGGGTTGGAGATAAACGAACCAACCATGCTCGTGAACAGGCGCAGGCACCAGGCGTTCATCAGCAGAAGAAAAATCTGACCGCCCAGCATCCGGCACCAGGATTTCCAGATGTTTGATGTTGTCTGGCTTGCCCCCATGGAAAAGGCTACTGGAGCCGTATAGACCAGCACGCCGAGCAATACATATCGCTCTGCCGCTTCCAGCAGCAACTTCAGGTAGTTCCACGCCAGAATGATGACTAAAATTAGAGTGATAAGGGCCACAGCCCCATTGGCGCACACCCCGATGATGACCAGCATGACAGAATTGAAATCTGCAAAACTGAGTGCCGGCAGCTCCGAATCCATAATCCAGTTATACGGTGTGCCGCCGATGGTCAGGATCATGCTGACAATCTCATTGGAGAAGAACGCTAAAAGAATAAAAATGACGGACCGGATGCTCAATTTGAGCGGGTCTTCCGCTTCAATACCGGCTCCCAGGCCAAAGTTCTTGAACAGCTGCCACACCCAGTTAAGGAGAATGATACCGATGCCCAGTGCCACAAAAACGCTGTACATCGTTTCGGCTGCGGGAAAGTAGCGCAGAAATACCGCCATATCGCAGCCCAGCGCCCCCAAAACCGAGGTGGTTATCAAGTCAAGGCCCGCCATGACCTGCTCTGCAATCCATTCAACAATGCCGTCCAGAATACCCATAGGTCATGCCTCCTTTCGTCGGGTATCAATGTGATGCCGATCAACCTGCCCACTGACCACCCTCAAAGAAGGGGACGATATAGGACATGATAAAGCCCAGACTGTTTAAGATGGCCCAGGTGATAACAATTCGTTTGATCCAAGCTCTGCTTTCATCCACCGTTTTACCAGAACGGGAGAAATTCATGAGCAGCAATGCTACCGAAGCGGTCACAATGGCCGCAATCGTGGAGATAGCGAGGATCTGCGTGTAGACATCCTGCATGATTTCTGTGGCCTTTGTCCAAACATCGGTTGCGGCAAAGGCCGGCTGGCTGAACATCAATGAGACGGTGGGACACAGAAACGCCATATAAGCGATTCTGCCAATGGAAAAACGGCGCGGAGGGCTGGTATCGCCGTTTCGCTTTTGGTGAGGAATCTTGCGTTTTTTCAATTTTCGGACCTCCAATCCAAATGTAATATGCGGGACTCAAACAAAAGAGGAGCCCGCAGCTCTTGTAATAGATGCGGGCTCCCTCCCCAATCGGCCGGTCATTAGGGCAGCAAAAAAGCACCTTGAAAAAGGTGCCGTTCACTGCCTGCATTCAGTTTTGGGTGCAAGTTTGAGCATATTCAGTTTAGCACACCAGGATTTACGGCTCAAGGGCAGGAATGCGCCAATTTCATTCCCGTATTCTGCCAATTATTTGCCCTTGGCCTTTTCATCTGGTTTTGGCGCTGGAAAGAACTGTTCCAGCATATCCAAACTGTCTTTGGAGGTGTACCCCCATAGTACGGAACTGAGTGCGTCAATGGCTTCCCTGCGCCTGCGGTAGTAAGTACGGAATGAGATGTCCCGGATATGCGGACGCAAATTCTCGATGATCTCCTCCACATTTTTGAGTTGCTGCGGGGAGAGGAAGGAGTAGTAAAGCAGCCAGTAATAGGCCTCGCCGTTCTTGTGGCGGGTACGAAGCAATTCGACTGCTGAATCCAAAAGTTTCAGCATCTTGTGGCTGCGCTCAATGCACTTGGCATGGTGTTCAATATCGCTCCCATTCAGATCGGCGCCGGCCAGATAGATGGAATCCAGAAATTCCTCGATGGATGTGCCGTATTCGATCTCAAACTTGGACCGCACATGCTGGACAGAAATCTCCAGGCTCCACACCACATCGCGGTATTTTTTCAACAGTTTCCATGTATCATGGTACAGCGGGTTTTCTGCGACATCTTTTTCAACAAATTTTTTCATGGTAAGACCTCCTTGTTCAATTCTCCGCGATGGGAGAGAGTGTAAGTTCAAAAGTGGTGACCTGCCTGTTCCCGCACAGAATGGACAAGCCAAAACAGAGCGTTGACTGTTCCCGTGCGCGGGGTAGTAAATCTTCCCGGCAGTCGCCCGATAAGGGATATAACTTATAGCGGGAGAGTGGGCAAGAAAAGCAGGAAATCCCTTGCGTAGATAGGATGTCAGCCATCTTGCGGAGTATCGTTTCAATGTGCGATTTTGAAACGCTATTGAGTTCGTTTGAAACGATAACCTCATGCTCTATACTTGGTGTGTTTTGGCTGGAGCCTGATTCATCGGGGAGTTCCAAATGGATGTTGAGCGTCATAGCGACCTCCTCTTTGTCCACCATAACATCCGATATTTCAAACATGGTGGACAGGTAATTTTTCAAATAGACCACGCTGCCGTGTCGGCCCGGGAAGGACATAAGGGAGATATAGTCCAGCGCGGCCAGCTTTTTGAGGACGCGGCCGACTGTCGCCCGGGACAACCCCCAGCGGACAGCCAGTTCAGTGTAGGCAACAAGAGGATTGCCGGTGCCGTTGCGGAAATAGACTACTGGCCCCAGGTCTGACCCCTGTACCTGATTATCGTTGTAGACGGCTGAAACCCAGAGGTCCAGAATAATATCCATTTCGGAGCATCGGCTTGTGCTGATGAGATCTGTGACAACGGAAACGGGTAGAAAGAAAAAGCCGGTATCCTTTTGGCAGGGAGCATTATATTCAAGCACCGTGTTATGCCGCGCCCAGTCGCAAATTTTATAGCGGATCACATTGCCGCGATCCAGTGTCTGAAAAGTGATAAAGTGCTGTTTCTGCAGTTGTTCCAGCACTGTCAACGCCTGGCATTGAAACCGTGTGCGAAACCATTGGGACACTTCCTTGAGTGTGCAGACCCATTCGCCCGGATAGATGGTATAGCTAATACCATCTATCCGGCGGTATGAAGTGCGGAAGTTTGCGTAGCTGCAAAGCACGGTAAAATAAAAAAGACCAGAGCCTCCGCTTGTGCGAATGCTCCGGTCTGCCATCAGCCGATGGACGAATTGCCGATAAATCCGGCATCGTGGGTAATCCACGACCTGTTTGATCTGTAATTGATAAGCCGGCATGGAAACCTCCTATTTTAAGATTGATTCTATTGCATAAAAATGATAAAATAGCCCGGGATGCGTATAAAAATAACACACCCTGGGCGGGCCGCTCTGCTAATAATCTGCTAATTTGCGTTTTTACAAAAGCTCAAAAATGCCGTCTGCTAATTTTTTGCTAATTGCGCGAAAGGTATTCCAGCGCCTTGAAACTGTGCAGAATGACACAAAACGGCGTGAGAAACCAAAAATTCATTGGGCTAAATTGACACAAAACGAAGCGGAATACAGTGTAAGGGAATCGTAGGGCAAAGAGTTATTTGTTCTCCTAAGCGGTAGGTCGGAGGTTCGAATCCCCTCAGGCGTGCCAAAGGAAAGGGACATCCGCAAGGATGTCCCTTTCCTTTGGCCTCCGGCTGCCGGGAATGGGTGTCTCCCAGGCAATTTCAAATATCCGCGGGCAGATGCGGTCTGCGCTTCTATTCGTGTTATTTCTGGGCGGCGCCGGTAAGCAGGGGGCGGGTCATAGTATTCTTTTTCAAATAAAGTTAATGGCCTATTTTTACTGTTACTATAGCCTGTCCAGGTGGCTCTTTCAAGTCCTCTGAATAGGATTCTTTACAACCTTTCCCAAAGAAGGTATATCTGCTCGGGCAAGTGTTCTTCCCACATGTCCAAGGCATCCTCCGTCACCACTATATAACTCTTTAGCTGTCTATTTTCTTGTGTTTATAGGCTCTCTATCAACGCTGAAGCGAAAAATGGGTAATGGATGCAGTAAATGGCATGGTACAGGCTCAGGAGCAGGCAGAGGCTTTAACAAAGCACGCACAGGCTAAAGATAGACTCACTCCTGCTTGCCTTGTTGGATATGCCTAAAGCAGTCTGGTATCTGGAGCGGACAGATGTTGTAGTTTCCGTTGCCCCTCGTTCTGATTCCCCATGGAATGACACCGCAACTCTATCACGTTTTTGGAATTCTCAGTAATTAACAGCTATAAAAAATTTCCCCATATCAGAAGCAAAGAGCAATGAGTGCGTTAGTTTAAGCTTCCTCAGTTCTTCTGAAAGAAGTCCTGCAATGATAAAGCTATTCGACTTCATAGTCATCATAGTATTACTACCAGCAAAGTGCTGTCCTATTGATCTCCAGAAGTTTGCAGCAAACAACTGTAGACTAGATAGTATCAAGTCCATCTCATTCTTCACTTCTGTCCCATAGATCATTTCGGCAACGCGAAGTAGAAATGAGCTCTCTATACCTGAAACAATTGTAATCTCGCGTGAATCCAAACTATATACCATTTTTTGATATACAGCCTTTCCCAAAAATTCTCCTTGATAGCTCCTACCTATAATTTTCGCATTTGCCGCAATATTTAAAGAAGCGGTCAACAGCGTATTGATCTTTTCTTCCAGTCGCGCTTCAAAGTCACTGTTCTTTGCAGGCGCGGCTAGAATACCCTTTCCTATGATCGCCATATCTGCTGTTGCTATATGCTCCAATAGCCATCCAATTCCGCTTCCGACAAAATCTTGTATCTCTTCTTTACTGCACTCACCACGCTTCACAATATCTTGATATTTTTTTAGCTGGATATTGCAAAATTCATCGTGCAACATCTTGTGTAATGTATACCCAGTGTAGCCGATTTTGCGCATGTATTCCTCTTCCGCCTTAGCATGACGCTCAAAATAGCTGGTTATATAAGTCAAAGTTTCCCGAACGAGGAATATACGATAATTTGCCTCATCTCCTCGTTCCCGTAACTTATTCAAAACCTGATCGGCCATTTGGAATAGCTGCTGATGTTCCTTGTCTAATTTTTCTATACCCGTAATATAATTGTCATTCCACCTAATCATACCTGTTCTCCTTCAATCTATTTTAGTTACAAAATAAGTGAGTCAGCATATCCTCCTTTAATGTTTCAGCAGAGCAATCTTTGGGAGCTGTTTTCCTGTTTGACTGTATAACGCCCGGGCGGAGGGATTTATTGCACAATGAAGAGAAACTTAAAAATCCAATAGAGTTTATGGGAAAATGCGGTGGACTGCCAGGAAAAATGGACAGGGCACTGGAAAAAAGCGGCGAAAGAGGGCGGGATTTTCTCTGTTGCTTTTTCCCTGAGGAACCATTATACTATATATTATGGAAACCATTTATGCAAATGGAGGATTACATATGAAAGGAAAGCGAGTTCTCTCTCTGGCGCTGGCCGCGCTGATGACGCTCTCCCTGCTGGTGGTGCCCGCAGCGGCCGTCAGCTTTACCGACATGACCAATCACTGGGCCAAGGACGATGTGGAGTACTTGGCCACCCAGGGGGTGGTCAAGGGGACCAGCGCCACCACCTTTGCTCCAGACCAGAAGATGACCGCCTGTGAAGCGCTGCTGTTTTGCTCCCGTGCCGCCGGCGTGGACGCCATTGACAAGGAGGCCATCGCCGAGGACTGGGAGGACGAGCTGAAGGAGATCCTGCCCGAGGAGATGTACGCCTGGGCGGCCCAGGAGATGGCCGTCTGCCTGGAGACCGGCATCATCTCGGAGACCGAGCTGCGGGCCCTGAGCAGCGCGGGCGGGCTGGTGAAGTCCATCACCCGTGAGACGCTGGCCATGTATCTGGTGCGGGCCATGCAGCTCGCCCCCCTGGCCCAGAGCCTGACCTCCTACCCCATGAGCTTTGCGGACACTACCTCTATTTCCGCCTCCCTGCAGCCCTATGTATACCTGCTGAACATGTACGGCATCGTCAAGGGCAACGAGCTCAACCGCTTTCTGCCACAGAACTCCCTGACCCGGGCCGAGATGGCCACCATGCTCCGCCGGGCCATCGACTTTATGGACGAGCGGGGCATCTATGCCGAGCTGCCCGGCTACACCGACTATGACTGGGTGGGCGGCACCATCGCCGCCGTGTCTACCGGCAGCAGCGGCGTTACCCTGCTGACCCTGACCAGCGTGGTCAGCGGCACCCGCAGCATCTCTCTGCCCGCCGACGCGGAGATCTACGAGAATAATATGCTCTCCTCCGCCGATGCCCTGAAGGTGGGCAGTTACGCCCGGGTGAACCTGGACAGGAAGGGTACTGCCGAGTCCGTGCGCCTGGGCGGCGCGGTCACCTCCTATACCGGCTCCGTCACCGGCGTGGAGCAGGACAGCCTGACCGTGACGGTCAACGGCGCTTCCAAACGGCTGGACATCGACCGCTTTACCGAGGTGCAGGTGGGCAAGACCGCCGGCGACTACACCCTGCTGGATCCCCAGGCCGGATACACCACGGCCACCTGCTATGTGGACGCCATGGGCCATCTGGACGCGGTGCAGCTCTCCGGCGGCACCCGCGCCGAGGAGGGCATACTGGTGAAGGTGGAAAACGGCACCGGCGGCCAGCGGCTCCAGGTGTCGGCCTTTAACGGCGAAACCAGGCGCTACACCCTGCCCGCCGGGGCGGGCGTCACCGTCAACGGCGTGGTGGGCACCGTGTCCGACCGCTATGAGGGCGACTACGTGAGCCTGCGGGTATCCAACGACGAGGCCAACGAGCTGGTCAGCATGGCGGTGGACACCGTAACCGATTACGTCCAGGGCTCCGTCAAGAGCTTTACCTATGCCAAGGATCAAAACGACATCACCCTGACCAACCTGAGTACCGGCAAATCCACCACCTACGACATCTCCTCCAAGGCAGCCATCCGCTTCAATGGCGAGGACATCGCACTCAAGGAGCTGGAGCGGAACTCCTTCGCCACCCTTCAGCTCTCCGGCGGGGATGTGGTGACGCTGCTGGACGCCTATCCTGGCTCCACCACCACCGAGGGCGTCATTGAGAGCATCACCTACGGTACCCCCACTACCCTGGCGGTCAAGACCGCCAATGACAGCGTAATGACCTTTGAACTGGATCTCACCGACCTGCCCGCCATCTACCGGGACGGTAAGAGCAGCTCTCTGGACAAGATCAAGAGCGGCGACACTGTGGTGGTCACCGTGCGCTACAACAAGGTCACCACCCTGGAGACAACGCCTCAGAGCGCCAACGTCACCGGCACTATCACCCGGGTGGTGCAGGATGCCGCCGGGATCACGTTTGATGTGAAGCTCACCGACGGCTCCACCGCCTCCTACACCGTGTCCGAGGGCGTTTCTGTCACCCAGGACGGCACCGCCGTCTCCCTCTACACCCTCAAGCCCAACGATGCAGTGGCCATGGTGGTCAGCGGCGGAGATGTGGTGTCCATCGAGGTGGACAGGGGCTCCGGCTCCAGCAGCCAGCTTGAGGGCACGGTCCTGGTGCCCAACACCAAGGACAAGACCCTGATGGTACAGCTCACCGACGGCAACGTGCTCACGGCGGACGTGTCCGACGCCAGCTTTATGTCCGCCAGCGGCTCCTCCACCAGCCTGCGCCAGTTGGAGGCGGGGGACCGGGTGCAGCTCTTCGGCGATTACAAGGGAGCCCAGTTTGTAGCCACTCTGGTGCTAAAGCTGTAAGTATTAAATGTAATGACATGAAAACGGCCCCGGAACCGCTCGGTTCTGGGGCCGTTTTGCAGGCCTCACGCCGGGAGGCGGAACCGCGCCGGCAGCTCCTCCGGCGGCACACCCAGGAGCAGCAGAGTGCCCGCGGCGGCCAGAAAGGGCAGGGGGGAGGCGCCGGTAGAGAAGGGGAGCACCAGCTCCTGCTGCTCCACCACCGCCCCGCCCAGGGTGACCAGCTCCCGCTGGACGGCCAGGCACAGCCTGTCCCCCTCCAGGCTGGAAAAGGTGAGGGTATCCCGGGGGGAGGTGCCGTAGCTCACGGCCTGGCGGGCGTTGAGGGCCCGGGCCAGCGGCCCTGCCGTGCCGGGCAGCAGCACCGTCCCGCAGGGGACGGCCCCCGCGCCGGCCCAGCCCCGTGCCGCCGGTGACACCGTCAGCAGCTCCAGCCGCGCCCCGGCCAGCTCCGCCGGGTGCCGCCCGGCGCGCACCTCCGCCGCCAGCTCTCCCAACCCGGCCTCCACGGCCGTCCGAATCCCCTCGTCCCGCTCCCAGATTCCCACACGCAAGCTCCGCCACCTCCCGCTTTGCTGTAGTGTGCGGAAATTATGGGATTTTATGCGCCCTTTGTCCCGGAACGCGGCACGGGCCTTGACTTTTGCGGCCTGAATGCGTAAAATAATACGAACCGATAACTTTAGAATAAAGGATTGAGATAGAGATGGCACAGGACAAGAAACAGGTGGAACAGATTACCGATATGGAGGTGGACTTTGCCAAGTGGTTCACCGACGTGTGCAAAAAGGCGGAGCTGATTGACTACTCCTCCATCAAGGGCATGTTCATCCTCCGTCCCTATGGCTACGCCATTTGGGAGAATTTCCAGAAGATCCTGGACGAGAAGTTCAAGGAAACCGGGCATGAGAACGTGTACCTGCCCATGCTGATCCCCGAGAGCCTGCTCCAGAAGGAGAAGGACCATGTGGAGGGCTTTGCCCCCGAGTGCGCCTGGGTGACCATGGGCGGCTCGGAGAAGCTGGAGGAGCGCTACTGCATCCGCCCCACCTCCGAGACCCTCTTCTGTGAGCACTACGCCAACATCATCCACTCCCACCGGGACCTGCCCAAGCTGTACAACCAGTGGTGCTCCGTCCTGCGCTGGGAGAAGACCTCCCGCCCCTTCCTGCGCCACCGCGAGTTTTTGTGGCAGGAGGGCCACACCATGCACGCCACCGCCGAGGAGGCCGTCGCCGAGACCGAGCGCATGTTCAACATCTACGCCGACTTCTGCGAGAACTACCTGGCCATGCCCGTGGTGAAGGGCCGCAAGACCGACAAGGAGAAGTTCTCCGGCGCAGAGGCC
>OJSB01002342.1_pt1 | contig 10224 bp, 11 predicted proteins | sample 1599331 | NCBI WGS metagenome assembly OJSB01 (sample SAMN04168657, study PRJEB22393) | human gut metagenome | biome: human gut microbiome; feature: stool | host: Homo sapiens | collected 2014-03-20
GATAATATCTTCATTGCGAAGGGCGACTACCAGGTGGCGCTAAAAACATCCGACGATGGTACGCAGCTGGAATTCTCCCTATGCGCAGAAGATGACGGCAATTATTCTTGGCCTGCAATCTTCTGGGACCTTCCGGAAGACTGGGCAGAGAAATGGCATCAGATTGCAGCTACCTATGATGGTAAGGTCATGAAGCTCTATGTTGACGGCGAAGAAGTCGGCAGCAAAGAAGGAAGCTATCAGGTGCCCAATTGGGACGGGATCGATGCCCTCGGCATAGTAGGCGCCGGAGGGAGCGCAGATGACGCAGAACGTGTAGTTCCGGCTGGCGTGGACGCCCATGCCCACATCGGTGGCGAATACAAAGGGACGGATATACAGGGAGGCGCCGTCAGAATGGGGCACCCAGTCCTTGTCCACTTCCACCAGGGTCTTCACGGCCTGGACGAAGTCCTCCACAGGGATCTTGGGAATGCACATCCGGTCAGCGGAGTCCTGCATCCGCTGGCCGTTACAGTCGGGGCGGAACAGCTGGATGGTGTTGTCCGCGGTCCGGTAGGCCTTCAGGCCCTCAAAGATCTCCTGCGCGTAGTGGAAAATCACGCAGGCGGGATCCAGGGGGAAGGGCTGATAGGGGACGATGCGGGCGTCATGCCAGCCCTTGTCCGGCGCATAGTCCATGACGAACATGTGGTCGGTGAAAATCTTGCCGAAGCCCAGCTTGCTCTCGTCCGCGGGCTTGGCCTTGGGGCTGGTGGTCTTGGTGATTTGAATATCCAGCATATTGATCGCTCCTTAAAAATAGTTTGAAGTTTTGGGGGATAGCAAAAAGACTTTCGCGCACTCCTGCCCTGCACAGGAGAGGCGAAAGTCAAACTTCCGTGGTACCACTCTCGTTGCCGCTGGTCCAGCGGCCGCTCGTCTGCCCCGATAACGGAGGGCGTCCGGTGCGGCGTACTGGGAAAGCTCTGTTCCGCCCACTGCTCCCGGGGGAGGCCAGCAAAGCTGCCCCCGCTGCCTCGCACCGTCCGGCAGCTCTCTGAGGGGAGAGATCTTCGCGGCGTGTCCCGTTCCACGCAATATAAAGCCATATTCTTCTATGATATCTTTTATACGCTGATACACAGCCAAAGTCAACTGTTAAAATGCACAGAAAGCGCAGGGCCCGCCAAAGAGAGAGGGCCGGTGAGCAAACTCGCCGGCCCTCTGAAACAAATCACTGCACGCAGGCCATGCCGCGGCGGAACGCCTCGATGTTCAGGGGGACGAACTTGGCCTTGGCGCCGGTGAACATCTCCTGGATCATCTTCTCGATGGTCTCCGCCTTCAGCACCTTAGTGCCGGCCACATACGCGCCCAGCATCACCATGTTGCTGACCTTGGGGTTGCCCACCTCGTCGGCGATCTGGGAGCAGGGGATGTAGTAGGCCGTCAGGTCCGTGCGGGAGACTTTATCCGTCACCACGTCGCTGTTGACGAATACCATGCCGCCGGGGACGACGCCCTCCTCGAACTTGACCAGGGAGGGCTCATTCAGGGCGATGAGCTCGGTGGGATGGGCGAACACGGGAGATCCCACGGGCTTGTCGGAGAGCACCACAGAGCAGTTGGCGGTGCCGCCACGCATCTCGGGGCCGTAGGAAGGAGCCCAGGTAACGTTCAGGCCCTCAGCCATGCCGGCCTCTGCCAGATTCTTGCCGATGGCCAGGCCGCCCTGGCCGCCGAAGCCGGAAATGACGATCTCTTTTTTCATCTCATTTCACCTCCGCGCCTTCCGGGGCCGTCTCCTTGATGACACCCAGAGGATAGTAGGGGACCATGTTGTCCTTCAGCCACTGATTGGCCTTCAGCGGCGTCATGCCCCAGTTGGTGGGGCAGGTGGACAGCACCTCGATAAAGGTGAAGCCCTCGCCGTTCATCTGCTTCTGGAATGCCTTCTTGATGGCCTTCTTGGCCTTGTTGATGTTGGCGATATCCGTGACGCAGACCCGCTCGGCATAGGCGCAGCCGTCCAGGGTGGAGAGCATCTCCGCCATGCGGATGGGCATACCGGCCTGCTCCCGGGTGCGGCCCTCCTGGCAGGTAGTGGCCTTCTGGCCGATCAGAGTGGTGGGGGCCATCTGACCGCCGGTCATGCCGTAGATGGCATTGTTGACAAAGATGGTCGTGAACTTCTCGCCCCGCATGGCGGCGTGGACGATCTCCGCCGCGCCGATGGAGGCCAAGTCACCGTCGCCCTGGTAGGTGAACACCGCCTGATGGGGATGGGTGCGCTTGATGCCGGTAGCTACGGCAGGCGCCCGGCCGTGGGCGGCCTCCTGCATGTCGCAGTTGAAATACTTGTACGCGAAGACGGAGCAGCCCACGGGGCACACGCCGATGGCGTCATCCAGCAGACCCAGCTCCACCAGCGACTCTGCCACCAGCTTGTGGATGATGCCGTGGTGGCAGCCGGGGCAGTAGTGGAACTCCACGTCCGTCAGGCCCCGGGATTTCTCATATACGATCGCCATGTCACTTGCCCTCCTTCAAGGCCTTCTTGGCCGCTTCTACCATCTCTTCCACGGTGGGCATCACGCCGCCGGCGTGGCCCAGGTAATGGATGGGCTTTCTGCCCTCCACGGACAGACGGACATCGTCGATCATCTGGCCGGTGGAGCTCATCTCCACATCCAAAAATGCCTTCACGTGGTCGGCCTTGGAGAGCTTGCGCAGGGCCTCCTCCGGGAAGGGCCACAGGGTAATGGGACGGAACAGGCCCACCTTCAGCCCCTCGGCGCGCAGCGTCTCAAGGGCGGTGAGGGCGATCCGGGCAGGGGTGCCGTAGGCGGTGATGACGATCTCGGCGTCCTCGCACTCCGTCTCGGACCAGCGGACCTCGTTCTTCTCCATCAGGGCGTATTTCTCCGCCAGATGGTCGTTGTGACGGTCGCACTCCTCCGGATCCATGTACAGGGAGTTGATGATGTTGTTGTGGTCCCGGTCCTTACGGCCGGTGGTGGCCCAGTCCTTGGGGGGCAGGTCCCGCTTGGGGACAGGACGCCACTCGATGGGCTCCATCATCTGGCCAATCAGGCCGTCCATAACCACCATGACGGGGTTGCGGTACTGGTCGGCAATGTCAAATGCCTCCTGGACGAAGTCCACCGCCTCCTGCACATTGGAGGGGGAGAGGACCAGCGTCCGGTAATCGCCGTTGCCGCCGCCGCGGGTGGCCTGATAGTAATCGCCCTGGCCGGGCTGAATGGTGCCCAGGCCCGGACCGCCGCGCATGCAGTTGACGATGACGCAGGGCAGCTCGGCGCCGGCGATGTATGTAATGCCCTCCTGTTTCAGGCTGATGCCGGGGGAGGAGGAAGAGGTCATGGCCCGCATGCCGGCGCCGGCGGCGCCGTACACCATGTTGATGGCCGCAACCTCAGACTCAGACTGCAGGAACACGCCGCCCGCCTTGGGCAGATGGGCGGACATATACTCCGGGACCTCGCTCTGAGGCGTGATGGGATAGCCGAAGAAGCAGTCGCAGCCGGCGCGGATGGCGGCCTCGGCGATGGCTTCATTTCCTTTCCAAAGTTCTTTTTCCACGGTCGATGACCTCCTTCTCAGAATTTTTCCACAGTGATGATGGAGTCCGGGCAGATCTTCGCGCAGCTGGCGCATGCAATGCACTGGCTGATGTCCGTCACATGGGCGGGGTGATACCCCTTCCGGTTGATGACGGCCTGATCGATGGCGACGATGTGCTTCGGGCACACAGTGGTGCACAGCTCACAGCCCTTGCACCGGTCAGAGTTGAAGGTTACCTTTGCTGTCATGGTTGCAGGATGCCTCCTTTTTTCCTGCCGCGGAGTCAGCGCTCCCACGGCTTTTTCATATTGATGGCAATGGGGAACACGGGTTCCCCCAGGTCTGACAAGGATTCTAAGAACCGCCGCTCCGCCGTGTGGCAGAGGATCGGGATTCCGGTCTGCCGGGAAACCTCTTGTGCCAGGGCGGCGCCCTTGCGGATTTCGGCCGGCGTGGTCTCGCCGCACAGATGGGTGTTGTTCACCAGGCCCGAGCAGGTGAGGCCGGTGACGGCCTCAATGGAGCGGAGGTAGGCGGCGGCGCTCTCCGCATCCCGCACCTCCGGCCGGTTGGCGTTGAGGACGAAGATCAGCTGGTAATCCTCCTGTACGATCTTGGGCTGAAACCGGGCCAGCACCCGGGCGCCCACCGGATCGCCGCCGATATCCAGGATGCCCCGGATCTCCCGGTTCTCCAGAATGGTCAGCAGCTCCGCCGGCAGGGCGGGGACATCCGCGTCCGAACAGGCCTGGGAGGAGGAAATCACCCGCACACCGGCTTTTTCCAGGAGGGGCCGCCGCTCCCGAGAGCGGAAATAGGGGTTGACGATATCCAGATCCGCCAGCATTACCTGTTCCCCCTCAGCGGCCAGCGCCAGGGCCAGATTGACGGAGACCTCCGTCTTTCCGGTGCCGTAGTGGCCGGTGAGGATCGAGACGCGGTGGGAAAACATGTCCTTGGCCGTCACAAGCGGTTCACCTCATTTTTTCACAAAATAGTTGTATTATTTTTTCATTTGTTGTATGATGTCATTGTACTCTAAAAGAGATATGATGTCAAGGACATTTCCGTACTGGCCGGAAAATCCAGTGGAGAAATGCCTGACCTCACCACGGATGATGGAGGGATGCGCATGGGTGAGGGACGGAAAGTCAAATTGTCGGAGCGGACGGCCGACCGGCTGTGCGAGCTAATCATGGACGAACGGCAGTTCACGCCGGGGAGCAAGCTCCCGAATGAAAACGAACTCAGTGAGGCGCTGCACGTCAGCCGCACCACGCTCCGGGAGGCCATCTCCTTTCTGGTGGCCCAGGGCGTGTTGGAGATCCGCCGGGGCAAGGGCACGTTTGTCACGGAGGATCTGCCCGCCAGCGCGGTGGATCTGACGGCGCTGTCCAACCTGCGGTCCCGGGTCCGGGCCAGGGACCTGTTTGAAATGCGGCTGATCTTTGAGCCCGCCACCGTGGCGCTGGCCTGTCAGCGTGCCACAGACGAAGAACTGGCGCAGATCCGCCAGAAAGCGGAGCGGATGGAGCGCATCGCAAAGGCGGGCGGAGACTGGCCCCTGGCGGACCAGGAGTTCCACATGGCCATCATCAAGGCCTCCCACAACGAATATATGCGGCGGCTGTACCCGATCATCAACGGCGCGGTGAACGAGATCCTGCAGGTCTCCGTAAATCGGGCGCACATGCAGAGCATCGCCATCGCGGACAACTACATGATTCTGGACTTTCTGATGCAGCGGGACGAGGCTGGCGCCCGCCACGCCATGAGCATTCACATCCGGCACCTGCTGAACACCCTGAAGGGGTGAGAAGCCAGGACTTAAAAAGCCCCCCGGCAGAGGCCGGGGGGCTTTTTGCTGTAGGAGGGCGCAGAATCTTCTGTCCCATGGCCTGCCGCTGTCACGGGCGCTTCCGCCACTTCAGCAGCAGAGAGGAGTTGACAATCACCAGCACGGACCCGGCGTTGTGGACCAGGGCGCCCACCACCGGGTTCAGGATACCGGTGATAGCCAGGGCGATGGCGATGAAGTTCAAGGTCATGGAGAAGGCCAGATTGCTCTTGATGGTGCGCATCATCCGCTTGGAGAGTGCCAGCAGATGGGGCAGCTCCCGGATGTCGTCGTTTACCAGGGCGATGTCCGCGGCGTCCACAGCGATGTCGCTGCCCACGCCGCCCATGGCAATGCCCACATGGGCCCGCTTCAGGGCTGGAGCGTCGTTGATGCCGTCCCCCACCATGCAGACCAGATGGCCGCTCTGCTGGCTGCGGTCGATCCAGGTTAGCTTATCCTCCGGCAGGCACTCCGCCTGGAAGGTGCCGATGCCCAGCTCTCCGGCAATATGCCGGGCGGCCCTCTCGTGGTCGCCGGTGAGCAGCACCGGGGTCACGCCGGTGGCCCGGACATCCCGGATGGTCCCGGCGGCGTCCGGCCGCAGGGTGTCTGCCAGGGCCAGAAAGCCCGCCGGGCGGCCGTCTACCGCCACATAGATGACGGTGCAGCCCTGCTCCAGGGCAGGGACGGCAGCCTGGGACAAGGATTCCCAGGGGACATGTTCCTCTGTCAGCAGCTCCCGGTTACCGGCGACGAGGTGATGACCCGCCACAGTGGCAGAAACACCCCGGCCGGGGAGCATCTGGAAGTCCGCTGTCTCCGGCGGCGCCGCGACGGTCTCGGCTCGCCAGCCCTGAACAACGGCACGGCCCAACGGGTGCTCGGACCGGAGCTCCGCCCCCGCAGTCCAGGCGTAGAGCGCGTCCCGGGATACGTCCGGCAGCAGGCTCTCCACCAGCTTCACCTGGGGGGTGCCGAGGGTCAGAGTGCCTGTTTTGTCAAAGGTCACCTGGGAGACGGAGGCCAGCCGTTCCAGAGCGTCTCCCTCCCGCACCAGAAAGCTGTGCCTGGTGGCGTTGCCGATGGCGGCCATGATGGCAGTGGGAGTGGCCAGCACCAGGGCACAGGGGCAGAATACCACCAGAATGGTCACCGCTCGGATGGGATCCCGGGTGATGAGGCCCGTCAAGGCGGCGGCGGTCAGGGCCGCCACTACGATCCAGGTGGCCCAGCGGTCTGCCAGCCCCACGATCCTGGCCTTGCCGGCATCGGCGGACTGGACCAGCCGGATCATCCGCTGGATAGAACTGTCCTCCCCCACCTTCGTCGCCCGCATCTCGAAGGCGCCGAACTGGTTCACCGTGCCGCTGGAAACCTCGTCTCCGGGCCCCTTGTCCACAGGCAGGGACTCGCCGGTCATCACCGCCTGGTTGATGGAGGTCTGTCCGGTGAGAATCTCTCCGTCCACTGGCACGGTCTCGCCCGGCAGCACCCGGAGCACGTCGCCCACAGCCACCTGCTCGGCGGGAATGGCCTCCTCCCGGCCGCCGGTGAGGCGGCGGGCGGTCTGGGGCGTCAGATGCACCAGCTTCTCGATGCCGGCCCGCGCCCGGGCCACCGTGAGATCCTCCAGCAGGGCGCCCAGCTGCATGATGAAGGCCACCTCGCCGGCGGCGAAGTCCTCCCCAATGATGAGGGAGGCAATCAAGGCGATGGACACCAGCACGTCCGCCTTGATGTCAAAGGCTGTCACCAGGCCGATGACTGCCTCCAAGATGATGGGGATACCGCAGAGGACGACAGCTGCCCAGGCGGCGTCAAAGGGCAGCTGCGGCAGCAGGTCGAAGATGCTGACAAGCAGGGCGATGCCGGAGAAGACCAGGCAGGTCACGGCCTTCTTCACGCCGCCCCACTCCAGAAATCGCTCCAGAGTATGGATCAAATGGCTCACATCCTCTCTTTATACCTATGGGGGTATATGTATATTATACCCATAGGGGTATGCCTGTCAAGAAAAAGTGCCGCCGTTTTCAGGCAAAATACCTTGCGGCACACAGATTCTTCCTGTAAAATGACCACAAAACAGGAAGGAGAGAACAGAAATGCGACTACGGCGCTACCGGACAGAAGACCTGCCCATTCTGGCCCGCCTGTTCGGTGAGACGGTTCGGCAGGTGAACTGCCGGGACTACGCCCCGCCCCAGGTGGAAGCCTGGGCCGCCGGAGAGGCGGATCTGCTGACACGGGACAGCTGGTTTCAGCGGCTGTACACCCTGGTAGCAGAGGCGGGCGGGCGGATTGTGGGCTACGGCAATGTGGAGGATACCGGTTATCTGGACCACCTGTTCGTCCGGTGGGACTGCCAGGGACAGGGCATCGCCGCAGCCCTGTGTGACGCGCTGGAGGCCCACTGCCGGGAATTGGGGGTGGACGCCGTCACTGTCCACGCCTCCAAGACCGCCCTGCCCTTCTTCCTCGGCCGGGGCTATGCGATAGAGCGGGAACAGCAGGTGCCCTGCCGCGGACAGGTATTGACCAATTACGCTCTGGAGAAAATCCTGTAACATATACAAAGAGGATCGGCTTTTCAGCCGATCCCCTTGCCTTCAACCCATGTTGGAGAACCGCTCCACCGCCTTGGTGAAGCTCTCGATGGTCTTGTCCGCATCCCCGTGCTGGATGCCGTCCCGGACACAGTGCTGGATGTGCCCCTCCAGCACCACCTGCCCGCACTTGTGGAGGGCGGACTTGGCGGCGTTGATCTGGGACAGCACATCCTCACAGGGCACGTCCTCGTCTACCATGCGGTCAATAGCCTGCACCTGGCCGACGATCTTCTTCAGCCGCCGGTGCAGGTTGTCCGCATCCATACATTGTCTCATGCCGACACCTCCCGGATACCCAATGGGGTATGGGCATATTATCCGTCAGAGACCGCCGTTTGTCAAGCGTCCGCGCCGCAGAGAAACCGCAGGGCCTCCACATATCCCTGGAGCCCATGGCCCCGGATGGTGGCCGCGCAGGCGGCCCGGATGTAGGAGACACGGCGGAACTCCTCCCGGCTGTCCGGGTCGGAGACGTGGACCTCCACCGTGGGGATCCCCACCGCCTTCACGGCATCCAGCAGGGCCACACTGGTGTGGGTGTAGGCTGCCGGGTTGATGATGATGCCGTCCACATGGTCGAAGTATGCCTGCTGGATGGCGTCCACCAGGGCCCCCTCGTGGTTGGACTGGAAGAAGGAGACGGACGCGCCCAGCCGGTCCGCCTCCGCCCGGATCAGCGCCTTCAGGTCCTCATAGGTCTCATGGCCGTAGATCTCCGGCTGGCGGATTCCCAGCATGTTCATATTGGGGCCGTTAACTACCAGAATGTGCACAAAAATCCCTCCAGATAGCGGCGGCGGTGTCCTCCACCGTGCCGCTGTTGTCAATCTCCACGTCCCGGAATCGGGCGTACAGGGGCGCCCGCTCCCGCCACATGGCGGCCAGATCCGCCCCCTGGGACAGGGGCCGGCCCTCGGTGGGCAGCAGGCTGAGATCCCGCACCAGCTGATAGATGCGGCCGTTCTGATGGAGGGCCGCGTAGTTTTCCGCCGTCTTGATGATACCGCCGCCGGTGAGGAGGATGACGCCTGTGCGCTTCCCAGCCTCCTCCGCGGCGGCCCGCTCCCGGGCCCGGAAGCCGGACTCGCCTTCACGCTGGAAGATCTCCGGGATGGAACAGCCGGCGGTGGTTTCGATCATCTGGTCCAGATCCACGGCCTCCCGGCCGGTGAGGCGGGAGAGCGCCTCCCCCACCGTGGTCTTGCCACTGCCGGGCATGCCGATCAGGATGAGGTTGGTCATCTCCCGCCGGAGCTGAACCAAAATCCGCTCATTCTCACCGGCGGGAATGGACCTGTTGAAGAACCGCTCCTCTGCCGCCACCGCCTGGGCCACCAGCATGGGCAGTCCGTCAGAGCAGGGGATGCTCCGCGCCTCCGCCTGCAGCAGCAGGGCCGTGCGCCGGGGATTGTAGATGACGTCCAGCACCCCCTGACAGACCGGAAATACGGACAGGTCCACGGGAGACTGGCCGTTGCCGGGGTACATGCCCACCGGAGTGGCGTTCACCAGGATCTCCGCGTCAGCGTGGCGAGAGAGGTTGTCATAGTTGTCCGGACCGAAACGGGATACCACCACGACCTCGGCCGCGCCCCCCTGCCGGGCGGCGGTCTGGGCCGTCAGAGATGCCCCGCCGCTGCCCAAAATCACGACTTTTTTCCCTGACAGGGAGATACCCGCCCGGCAGGCCATATAGAGGAACCCGTCGATGTCCGTATTATAGCCCACCAGCTTGCCGTCTGCGCACCGGACGATGGTGTTGACGCTGCCGATGGCCTCCGCCGCCGGGTCGATCTCATCGCACAGGGGCATCACGTCCCGCTTGTAGGGGATGGTGACGTTCACCGCGCGAAAGCGGCGCGCAGTGAAAAACGCGCGCACGGCCGCCTCGTCCGGCAGCTCCTTTAATTCATAGGGGTAGCCGCCCAGCGCCTCGTGGATGGGCTTTGAATAGCTGTGCCCCAGCCGCCCGCCGATCAATCCATATTCCATGCCGTGCCCTCCTGCCATGCCGTGCCGAAGTGCTGGCCGCACAGGTCCGCCAGGCCGAAGGCCACCAGACTGTCCTGCACTACACGCGCCCGGTGCAGGATGCACGGGTCGTGCCGGCCGCTGATCTGCAGCGTGGCATTGCGCTTTGCGGCAAAGTCCACGGTCTGCTGCACCTTGTAAATGCTGGGCGTAGGCTTTACCACCGTGCGCAGCACCAGC
>OJSB01002347.1_pt1 | contig 10187 bp, 9 predicted proteins | sample 1599331 | NCBI WGS metagenome assembly OJSB01 (sample SAMN04168657, study PRJEB22393) | human gut metagenome | biome: human gut microbiome; feature: stool | host: Homo sapiens | collected 2014-03-20
TTTTTCAGTAGGGGGAAGACCCCTATTTATGTAAACTATGTTATTGCACATAACAACGTGGGGCGCCCGTTCCACATTTATCGGCCATGTCCTATTCACGGTTAATGGGGTTGTTTTGCACCAATCATACAGATTGATGCAGGGGTCATTAACGCAGGTCGCAAGCCACAGCGGTCCCATAGGACCGCACGTAGGGGCCGTCCCAAAGGGCGGCCCGCTTGTGGGAATCCCACAACCAACATCATGCGTTCTGTTGGAATACCGCCAGTTGTTCCCGCGTCGGCAATCCTTCGTTATCACCGGCGACCTGGATGGCCATGGCCCCGATGGCAGCACCCCGGCGGGCAGCATCTTCCAGGCTCAGTCCATCGAGGATGGCACTGGTGAAACCGACGGCAAAGCCGTCACCGGCGCCGACAGTATCGACGGCGTGGTCGACGTGATAGCTCGGCACGCGGTATTCCTGGTCATCGGCCGTGCGGATATAGGTCCCATGGCTGCCGCCCATTTTGATGACGACGGTCTGGACGCCGCGCTGCAAATAATAACCGGCGATATCTTTTTCATTATCCATTCCCGTCAGGATCCGGCCTTCATTGAGGCCAGGCATGACGATGTCGGCATACTGGGCGGCGTCGTTGATGACACGGGCCATGATTTCCTGGGACTTCCAGAGCATGGGCCGCAGGTTGGGGTCAAAGGAAATGCGCACGCCCTTACCGTGAGCCCGCATCATCAGCGTATAAATCGTTTCCCGGCACGATTCCGACAGGGCCAGAGGAATCCCCGTGACGTGCAGGTGGTCGACGCCGGTCCAATCGATACCGGAGAGGTCCGCCGGTCGGAAGTGGGAAAAGGCCGTGTGTTTGCGGATATTGGCTACCGTCGGATCCCCTTCCAGGACCTTTTCTTTCATCTGGAACCCCGTCATATGGTCATCATCGGTCCAGACATAGTCATCGTGGATGCCATTGGCCTTGAGGAAGTTGCAGATGCACTTCCCGAAGGGGTCGACGCCGACCTTGGAAATATACGACACATCATTGCCCAGCCGGGCCATGCCGACGGCGTAATTCAGTTCCGCCCCGCAGACATGGCGGGAAAAATGTTCCACTTCTTCCAGCGGCCCCATTTCTTCAGCAATCAGCAAGCCCATGGCTTCGCCGATAGTAAGCACTTTACTCATATTTTTCCTCCCATAGTGGCTAGTCAGCTATTATAACATGGTACGATACTAGTATGTTAGATGAACTAAAATTAAAGAATTCTCTTCTCTGGCCACAGGGTTTCATAGGGATGCCCCGTCAATTCTTCTGTAACTAAACGGGCTTCTGGCGAAACGTCTTTCTTAGAACCGCCCTGTTCCAAGCGGGAAATTTCATTCTTCAAAATTTCGTGAGTCTGCCGATTCAATTTGAAACTCCGGGATAAAATCAAGGCCAGTGCAATCAAGACAACCGGTCCGATAAAGAAAATAATCGCTATGCCAGTCTGAATCGTCGAAGGCGTCGTAACGGCGTCAAGCATCGTCTTGGAATTAAACCCGATTTCGGCCAATAAAATCCCTGCAATCCAGGAAGCAACGGCTCCTGTAGATTTACGGAAAAACGTCATAACAGCAGCATAGATACCGGCACGGTCGCCGCGCGTCATCATATGGTCGATATCAGGAACAAAGGGGAATACATTCCACGGCGTAAATTCCAAAATCCCTCGAGCCAGCTGATAAAAAACGGAAATAATCGCCAAAACAAGGAAAGGATTGGAAATATGCAATGCCCAGACCAGGACATACCCCACCACTGTGATAAGAATCGTCGTATAGCTGAGGGCATATAAGAACTTCGGCCCATGTGAAATCATTAACTTAGCGGCCGCCAAGGTGGAAAGGATACCAAAAGCCGATAAGGCCTGTAAGGTCCACGGCCAATCCTGCTGTGAACCCTGGATACAGCAGATTATGAAAGTCGGCAGCATGGTGGAATAAAAATCTTTCCCTGTAAACGACAAGAGGTAGATGCACAGATGCTGGCGGAAGGCTTTGTTTTTAAAGGTCGAGCAGTAATCGGAAACCATTTTACGAACCATTTCACTCATAGTCAGCTGAGGACGGCTTTCCAATTCCTTAATGAATTCCGGTGTCAACGGGCGTTCCCAAGTATTTCGATAGGAAACAAAAATTGCGACGACAAAGATAATCGTCCAAATAATCCCGGTAATCAAATAAGCATTGGGGTTCTGCATGTGCTTCAGAATAGCCAATACGGCAAAAACGATAGCTGTCCCTGTAGCTGAAATAAACATGCGGGAGCCAGATAAAACAGTCCGCAGTTTATAGTCATTAGTCATTTCTGTAGGCAATGTTTCCCAAGGAATCAAAATCATAGCTATGACGATTTCAATGGCAATATAAATAATCAAGTAATACCGCCAATCATCAGACTGCACCCAGAATAAGGGGAACAGTACGGCAAAAAGGATGCCGCCTAATAAGATGAAAAAGTGCCGGCGGCCAAATCGTTTCCCCAATCTCGTCCGGTAAAATCCATCGGTGATACTGCCGAAAAACAGTGAAAATAAAGCATCAAAAATTCGGCCGATGCCGGTAATAGCCCCAGCAAAAGCAGGGCTAATACCTTGGCTCAAAACAAAAGCAAAAATAACACCGGAAACAATATTATTCCAGCCACCACCCATAAGGTCCGTGAGGCCATAACAAATACCGCGTTTAATATTAATAGGTTTCGGTTCATAAACCCAGTTCGGCTTCGAGCTCATAATGAATTCACCTCTATTTTACAGCAAACCGGAAATAATCATTGGCATTATGGAAAGAAATATCTTCTACGATCCGTCCCAAATAATCATAGTCTTCAAAAACTTGTCCTCTTTCAACCCATTCACCAATCAGATTACATAAAACACGGCGGAAATATTCATGGCGGGGATAGGAAAGGAAGCTCCGCGAATCCGTAAGCATGCCTACAAAGTTCCCCAACAAGCTCTGCTGAGCCATAGTTGTCAGCTGAAGCAGCATACCTTCCCGAGTATCATTGAACCACCAGGCACATCCAAGCTGCATCCGTTGTACACAACCACCCTGGAAAGACTGCATCCCTGTAGCCAATTCCATCCAGTCGTTGGGGTTAGTTGAATACAAAATCATCTTAGGAATGATGTCAGCTATACTCCCATCATTCAACAAATACAAAATTTCCTTGGCAATTCCCGACTGCGCACCGACAGAATCAAATCCTTTGTCTGCTCCGATTGCTTCATACATAGGCCGGTTCATATTGCGGAGTACATTGACGTGGAGCTGCATGACCCAATCGTATTTTTTATTTAGTTCCATGAACAACATCAATAATCCTGTCTGATAGCCTGCGATTTCATCAGCCGATAAACTATCATGTTTCAATCCCTTTTGGATAAGTCCGTCCATTTCACGGCGGGATACATGACGATAGCTGTAAGTATCCAGTCCAAAGTCGGAAACATGCCCACCAATGTGATCAAAAAAGGCGAAGCGTTTATCCAGGGCCTCTTTTAAAGAATCCGTATCGTGAACATCAACGGATGTCAAGGCACTTAATGTTTCAACATAGGCTGGATAGGATTCTTGATAGATTTTAAATAACCCATCAGGACGCATCGAGGGCAAGACACGGAAATCTTTTTCATCGTCAGCCAGCAGTTTATGATAGGTGAGGTCCGAATTCAAATCATCTGTCGTGCAGATGACTTTAACATTCGCTTTCTTAATCAAATTTCGAGGTTTAAAATCTTCTGTCTGCAACAAGGCATTGGCCTTTTCCCAAATAGCAGGTACATTCTTTTTAAGGAGCGGTTCTTCGATTCCAAAGAACCGCTTCAATTCCAAGTTAGCCCATTCATAAATAGGATTGCCAATCGCTTTTTCCAATGTACCTGCCCAGGCCATCATTTTTTCATATTCATCGCCATCGCCGGTAATCAAATCTTCAGGAACGCCGTTAGCGCGTTCCAACCGCCATTTATAATGATCGCCCAGCATACCATCATTAAGCCATACCCGGGTAAGATTCGGATAATTTTTATTTTCATAAATATCCTTCGGTTCCAAGTGGCAGTGGTAATCAATAATCGGCATTTTTTTAGCATGTTCATGATACAGCTTTTTAGCCGGCTCATTGGTCAATAAAAAATTGTCATCTAAAAAAGACATCGTATGACACCTCCCTTTATTTCACGTACTTAACTAACGTATTCCGAACGGCATGAGGACCGACAATGAGTTCATCAAAGTAGCCTTCAATTTTTTCGCCCAGGCCGACTTCATAGAGGTCGCTGCCAAAGATGTCCTTGTTGGCTAAGATGGATTTCAACTTACCTTTGGCCGAATCAGGATTCCCCAGGGTAATGCCTTCCAAGGCAGCCTGCAAGTCTTTCAGCAAGGGGTCCGGGCTCAGTTCAAAGTGCTTGCCTTCGTCATCGACAGCTAACAAATAACGGCACCAGCCGGCGATGGCTAAGGGGATATATTTCAAGTCCTTGGCTTTGTCGCCATAGGCTTTGATGGTTTCACCAAAACGGATGCCGACTTTTTGCGATGTATCCGAAGCGATGCGCTGGGGCGTATCGGGCAGATTCCCATTGGTCAGGCGCTGTTCGAGGACTTCCTTGATGAAATCTTCCGGATTGAGGACGCCCGGATTCGTTACGACCGGCAGTCCTTCCTGGTAACCAATTTTTTCAATGAGACCTTTAATCTGCGGATCTTTCATTTCATCAGCAATGAGCGTGTAGCCTAACAGGCAGCCATATACAGCCATGGCCGTGTGCAGCGGGTTGAGGCAGGTGCACACTTTCATGCGTTCTACTTTATCGACAGTATTGCGGTCAGTAAAGATGACGCCAGCCTGTTCCAATGCCGGGCGGCCGTTGGGGAAGGTATCTTCAATGACAAGATACTGCGCGTTTTCAGCGTTGACAAAGGCAGCATACGTTCCTTTTTCCGTATGAATCAATTCCGTATCGCCAAAGCCCAGTTCTTTAAGATAGCCCTGTACCTTTGCAGAAGACCGCGGTGTAATTTTATCAATCATGCTCCAAGGGAAGGTAACCTTCTGCGGGTCATTGACATAATCGACGAATCCTTTGTCGGCAACGCCATTGGCTGCCCATTCATCAGCAAATGTCAAAATGGCTTCTTTGATTTTGTCACCATTATGGGAGCAGTTATCGAGGCTCAAAAAAGCGAAAGGATAGGCGCCAGCCTGATAGCGGGCATAGGCCAAGGCAGCGATGCAACCCATGGAACTAGTCGCCTGTTCCGGTCCCTTCTTCATGTCTTCGGCCACAGCCGGAAAGAAATTACCTGCATAATCCTTCAATTTATAGCCTTTTTCGGTAATCGTGAAGCTGGCGACCTGTAAGGAAGGATTGGTAAAGATATCTTTCAGGCGCTGCCAGTCTGCCTTGAAATCAGGACGGCAGACGACAGATTCCATAACCGAACCGATGACTTCTTTTTCAAAACGGCCATCGGCATACATGGTGACGGCCAGGCTCAAGTTATCGAACGGACGATAGACTTTTTCGATGACTTCTTCATCATATGTTTCAGCCGTGATGATGCCGGTCTTAGCCAGCCCTTTATTTAACAGATGCTGTTGAAGGGCTGCAATAAAGGCACGGAAAATATTACCGCCGCCAAAATGGACCCACTGCGGAGCCTGCTGGGTAGCTGCCTGTACCGCTTCATCATCGTAAGAATAAAGAGTGATACCAGCTTTTTCCCATTCAGCACGATTCTCTTTCAAGCTTTGCCGATTCAAATGCAACATCATAAGTTCCTCCTTTTTATAACTGACCGCACGTGCGGTTAATAGCATCCCATAAGCCACAGATATAGTTAGCACCAAGGGCCCGGTCGTAGAGGCCATAGCCCGGACGGCCTTCTTCGCCCCAGATCATGCGGCCGTGGTCCGGACGGATAGGGCCGTCGAACCCGATGTCATAAGCGGCTTTGACGATTTCGTACATATCGAGGTTGCCGATTTGCGATTTATGAGCGACTTCGTTGAAGACCCACGGTTCATGAACCTGGATGTTGCGGATATGCAGGAAGTTCACGCGGCCCATTTTCCCGAACTTGCGGATGATGTGGGGAATGTCGTTCTGACGGTTCGAGCCGAGGGAACCGGTGCAAATGGTGAAGCCGTTGCTCGGACTGTCGACCATGGCTGCGATTTTGTCGAGGTCGTCTTCGTTTTTGACGATGCGCGGCAGGCCAAAGACGGAAATCGGCGGATCATCGGGATGAATGGCCATCTTGATGCCGACTTCTTCAGCGACAGGAACGATGGCTTTGAGGAAATATTCCAGGTTCTTGCGCAGGCCGTCTTCATCCATGCCTTCATACTGTTCAAACAGGTGCGACAATTCTTTCAGCCGTTCCGGTTCCCAGCCGGGAAGGACGAAGCCATTGCTGTTGTCGAGGATTTCCCGGGCCATGTCCTGCGGCGTCTTGCCGGCGATGAGATGGTAGTCATAAGCCAGGACCGTCGAGCCGTCGTAAAGGGGTTTGGCCAGGTCGGTCCGGGTCCAGTCGAAGACGGGCATGAAATTGTAGCAGACCATCTGGATGCCGGCTTTGGCAGCATTGCGCAGGGACGTGATGTAATTTTCAATATACTGGTCACGGCTGGGCAGGCCCAATTTGATGTCTTCATGGACGTTGATGCTTTCCAGATCCTTGAAGACCAGGTTGTTCGCTTCAGCCTGCTTTTTGATGTGAAGCAGCGGTTCTACTGGCCATACTTCGCCGACAGGAATGTCGAATAAAGCGCCGACGATACCGTCCATACCAGGAATCTGGTCGATCTGCTGCAAGGTAATTTTGTCATCATTTTCTCCGTACCAACGGAAGGTCATTCTCATAAGGCAATCCTCCAATTATAAATGAATTATAAAATATTTGTTTTCGTTGATGTTTCTTTTATTTCTTTTCGCAGTTACATACTACCATACTAGTATCCATTAAGCAAGGTAAGACATTATAATTTGAATAAGTAGAATAGAAAAATTGAATCCATGATTTTTGTGCATAAAAAGGCATGAAAATGGCCAAAAAAAGCGGGCCGCCCTTTGGGCGGCCCCTACGATTGCGGTCTGCAAACCGCGGCCTGCAGGCTTGCTACCAGGCAAGCCCTATATCATTATAAAATGACGTTCTTCTGATTTCCGGCTAAGTATGCGTCGATGTTGTCAAAGACGATGACGGCGCGTTTCGCCATGGATTCTGCCGTAGCGAAAGCGACGTGCGGCGTAACGATAGTGTTCTTGGAATGGAGCAGCGGGTGATTGGTGTCGAGAGGCGGTTCGTTTTCAAAAACGTCGATGCCGGCACCGGCGATTTTACCGCTGTTCAATGCATCAGCCAAATCCTGGGATACGACGACAGGACCGCGGGCTTCGTTGATGAGGAAGGCCGTCGGTTTCATGTACGACAAGGTTTCTTTATTGATCAAGCCCTTCGATTTGTCCGTAACCGGGCAATGGAGGCTGACGATATCGGCCTGTTCCATCATTTCTTTCATGGGCAGGTATTTAATCAGTTCCGTATCGGCTTTATGGGAGAAGCCGTTATAGGCGATGACCTTGGCGCCAAAGGCATGGACCAGTTCGGCGACGCGATGGCCGATATGACCGGTACCGACGAGGGCGACGGTCTTGCCTTCCAGTTCGTTGCCGACGAGGCCGGCTTTCGTACCGCCAGCACGGCAGGCTGCATCGACCTGAGGTACGCGGCGGAGCAAATCGAGCATCATGGCGATGGTCAATTCAGCTACGGCAACTGTCGAATAGCCGGACGCATTGCTGACTTTGATGCCTTTGGCTTTGGCCGCATCGAGAGCGACGTGGTCGACACCGGTAAAGGCGACGTCGATGTACTTCAAGTTCGGGCAGGCATTGATGACTTCGGCTTTGAGGGGCATATTGGCGATGATGAGGATATCGGCGTCCTTGGCTTCTTCAATCTGGACGGCCGGGTCATCATTGCGTTCATACGCAGCGAATTCATAGCCTTTTTCTTTCAAGGGTTTCACATACGAATCAAGTAATTCCTGGCTGATACCTAACGATTCCAACAAGACAATTTTCATTTGTAAAATCTCCTTTCAGCATAGGTAATATTTTGATTTAATTATACGCATATATTGGCAATTTGTAAGCTATCTATGGGAAATCAGTATAGGTATACCCTCTATATGATAAAAACATATACTATTTTTCGTCTAAGGCCGCTTGTACTTTAGCACATAGGCTCAATAATAGTTTTCGTTCCTCTGGCGACAGGCCTTGCAGAGCCCGTCGCCGATGAGCTGTCACAAAGGGTTCTGCCTGGGCGAACAAGTCCTGGCCGGATGCTGTCAATTCGATATACTTTCCCCGCCCCTTTTCCATAGGATGGCGGCTAATGAGGCCTTTCTTTTCCAGCCGGCTCAAAGTGCGCGTAATCGCAGCCGCTTCCACCTTGAAATAGCGGATCAACTCAGCCTGGGCAATGCCGTCGTTCAAATGGATGAAGTTCAGGACCATCCATTCCGAGCTGTGAAGTCCCAAAGGCGCTACACAGCCATTTAAAGTCCGGGAAAAGATACGGGTCGTGCAAAATAACTGCCGCACTAGTTCATCATCTTGCCGGTCTTGTATATCCATAATTGTAATACCTCTCAATCTTCATGGATATCGGCGACAGCTCCTTTCCCCGCTTTCTGGCTGGCCATGACATCGCTGCCATAACGATAATGACAGAACATGAACAGGACAGCAAAGCAAATCATGAGAGCTGTAACGCTCCAGTACATGTGGCGGTAGCCTACCATGCCGGCGATGACGCCTAAGACGAGGATACCCGTGCTGGTGCCGATATCAAGCATATTATAGAAGGTCGCGCTGGCAGAACTGCGCCGTTCCGGGCGGACCATATTCAAAATCCACGTCAGCAGGGCCGGAAGCAGCAGGCCTGCACCTAAGCCATAAAAGACGGACGCTGCCAATAAGACCGTGAGCGAATGAGCTGCCATGATGAGCAATAAGCCGATCAAGTACAAGACCGATCCGGGCATGACGACGGCAAAAGCACCTTTAGCATCGAGGAGACGGCCGCCAAAAGGACGGAAAATGAAGACGAACAGCGTCCCGATGATGAAGAACAGGCCGGCATTTTCGATATGCGCTTCAGCAGCCATCAAGGCGATATACGTATTGACACTGCCATAGGCGGCACCGAAGAAAATCGTCAAAACAGCGGGAAGGCCCGTACCGGTTTCACAGATGCGGTCGCGCAGAGAAGCCTTTTCCTTCACTTCTACCCGACGAACTTTCTTGCCGGCATGACAGAAGACACTGGCAAGGACAGCCAGGAAGGAAACGGCGGCCGAGGCAAAGAACAGGGCTGCTGGGCTGATGTCATTGAGTAAAAATAAACCAACAGCCGGAGCCAGGGCCATCATGACCGTACTGCCCAGGCCGAAATAACCAATCCCTTCGCCGCGGCGGCTGGCCGGGATGACATCGGCGACGATAGCTGCCGCAAAGGTCGTACTCAGGCCAAAACCGAAGCCGTGGAGGATGCGGGCAGCTACGATGGCGTGGATACTATCAAACATATAATACGACACGGTAGCCAAAATGGAAAGGGCCAGGCCCAGGTAAAGGCACTTCTTTTTCCCTAAATAGTGGACACCCGTATCAGTGAACAGACGGATACAGATGGCCGAATAACCAAAGATACCGCCGATGAGGCCGATTTCCCCACCCGTAGCCCCTAAACTGGCCGCATAGAGGGTAATCGTCGGCAAGAGGAAATGAAACCCGGCAAACAAAAAACCGTTGGCCAGGACCAGAGCCATGAAATCACGAGTCCATAATCTTTCTTTTATCACTGCAATCGCTCCTTTTATAATTGACTAGTCAAATTTGTTGACGGAATCTATCATAACACTGTTATATTGACTAGTCAATACTATGTGAGGATTTCTGCCATCATGCCGGACGCTTTTATCTCAAAAGTTGTCCGTTCCGGCAGCTGTCTTGAGTTCATTTCCACCGCCTGTATGCGATATCGTAGGGGACGTCCTGCTAAGCCTTTTTGGCCCGTCAGGTGCCGACCAGCAGGAGGCGCAGGACGGCTGCCA
>OJSB01002349.1_pt1 | contig 10185 bp, 6 predicted proteins | sample 1599331 | NCBI WGS metagenome assembly OJSB01 (sample SAMN04168657, study PRJEB22393) | human gut metagenome | biome: human gut microbiome; feature: stool | host: Homo sapiens | collected 2014-03-20
AGGAAAACAGGCGTCCAAAGGCTTCACGGTCATTCTTAATGGGTTTGAGTTTGATGCGTTTTTCCTCTGGTTGCCACTTGTCCACCAGATATTCTTCATAAATGCGCTGACTGAGATTTGGCACAGCTGGAGTGACCACTCCTTCCCGCATCAGGTTATACATAGCCAGAAGCAGCAGAGAAACCGTGGTCAACCGTTGCTGTCCATCAATAATGAGAAAATCTAACATTTTTCCGTCCGGATCACTGACAGAAACAATACTGCCGAAAAAGTGGCTCTTTCGCTCCTGCTGAATCACCTTCACCAAATCGTCATAGAGCTGCTTGCACTGCTCGGTTTTCCAGTCATAATTGCGCTGGTATACTGGGATAATGAAGTGCTTGGAGGCCCCTTCCATATACCGCACCAGCCATTCTTCTGAACCTTTCACTGCTATCCTCCTTCTGCCTCTTTAACGCCGCTAGCGTTTTCTATAGAACACTTGCAGTAACTTACAATTGCACTAGTAACTCAATATTTCAGACATATCATTCTCAGTCTCAAGCAGTTGCATTGCGACATGATAGCGTTCTTTGTCATTTATACCGTTCATTTGGCAATGAGGACATTCAAAAGTACCATAATAATCGTCGCATTTAAGTTGAATAAGTTGGCTATTTGAATCCCAACAATGCGTACAGTAATAAAACGTAGGGCTTGAGTCTTTAAGAGTAATAAACGATTCTGGATGGCGAACAATACGATCTGAAATATCTTTTTCCTTTCTAAGGCGCTCATTTTCTTCTTTCAAACGTGAGATTTCTATCTACATAACGTGCGCTCGGTCACTGGAATCGAGCAGTTCTTGGTATAATTCAATATTATCCGCTTTCCGTACGATTTTTGCAATATCTTTTATTCCATCATATAAATTCATATTAATTCTCCTTTATAAATAAGGCTCTGATGCATTACCATCTTTCACGACTCATATGGATTCCAAGCATCTTATAGAGCCGCCCCCTGTGGCCAAAAAACTCAGGTTTTGAATTTGGGCTGGATACTTGGAAAGATTCCTTCGCAAGATTTGGACATTTGACAAAAGCGAATTTGGAATAGTGGTTTCAAAGACCATTTTCAGCCTTTACTAATAGCGTAGCCAAAAATTTTTGATTGTTCAATAGTTTTTGCTTATAATCCACAAACTTTTCAACAAGTAAAAAAGTGGTGTTCACTCATTGCATTTCTGATTGGGGCGTGCTATCATAACAAAAAAAGGGGCGCGGATTATGCGGATCACAAAAGAGCCGGAAGTGCGCAAGCAGGAGATTTTAGACACGGCGCTGAAATTATTCGGTGAAAAGGGATATGAAAAAACGTCGATTGCAGATATTGCAAAAGCAATCGGCGTAGCACAGGGCCTTTGCTATCGCTATTTTCCCTCAAAAGAAGCGCTGTTTGACAGCGCGATCGAGCAATATGCAAATGTTTTGGCAGAGCAATATACGGTTGCCCCCAAAGATGATACGCAGACTTTGCGACAGGTCATTGAAGACATGCCGCTTACAGCGGAAGATCAGAATACAAAATACTATTCTGTCTTTCACGGTTCTGAAAACAGGAAGTTTCATGACCAGCTTTGCCTGAAAGTGTGTGAGAAGATGGTCCCGATGGCAGAAAAGCTGCTTCAGCAAGCGCGGCAAAAGGGGGAGATCCAGTTTGATGACTTGCAGACAACAGCAAGGTTTTGCGTCTACGGTCAACTCGGCATCCTGCTTGCAGATGATCTGGAACAGGAAGAGAAAGCAAAGCGGATTCGTGCGTTTCTACTCGATGCTTTACATTTGTAAACCGGTTTTAAACGGGATAATTATACGAGCAATCGAGGTAACCAGAAATGAAGATTGCAATTCTCTCCGATACCCACGGCTTGCTGCGGCCGGAAGTGGTGGAATACCTGAAGACCGCCGACGCCATCCTCCATGGCGGAGATATCAACAGGCAGAGCATCGTGGATGAGCTGCGGCAGTATGCGCCGCTGTACATCGTCCGGGGCAACAACGACAAGGACTGGGCGGAGGCCATCCCGCACGATCTCACCGTTACCCTGGGCGGCGTGACCTTTTTCATGGTCCACAACAGAAAGGAGGTCCCGGCGGACCTGGCCGGTGTGGACGCGGTGGTGTTCGGCCACTCCCACAAGTACGTGCAGGAGGAGAAAGGCGGCGTCCTCTGGCTCAACCCGGGCTCCTGCGGCCCTCGGCGGTTCCATCAGGAGATCACCATGATGACGGCGGAGGCGGAGGATGGGAAGATCCGGGTGGAGAAGGTCATCATCCCCCACGGGACGGCGTGAGAACGGCGGGAAGACTGCTTCTCACCGGCGGTTCCGCCGTCTGCGGAGGCGGGGCGGCGCACCCCGGGCGGGGGAGGGGACAGGGTATTGACAACCGCCTGACACAGGCAGTTCTGCTCTGAGATGGGGGCCGGCTTTGGCGGCGCACCGGGGATGCGGCGGCTCAAACAGACTCCGCCGGGCCGGAGTTCCGGAGCGTGCCGCTGCGGCGGCCCGCTTGCTGAAAGCCGGGGAACCGGCAGTGTATTCGAATTCTTGCAGACCTCACAGCTGCACACAAGCCGGCGCGGCCTGAAATCACTTGATTTCAGGCCGCGCTTCTCTGTCCATAGCGGGGGGCCTTCCATACGCCGCCGTGCATACTGTGCGGCCCCGGGGCTTCAGCCCACGATGCGCAGGAGCTCATCCAAGTCACGGACGGCGCCGCACATCACCTCTCCGCCGCTGACCGCGGCGAAGTGTGCGCGGGCGCACTGGAGTTTCGCCGCCTCCACGCCCTGGGGCTGTGGGGCCCTGCCGCTGGTCTCTGCCACGAAATAGACGGGATCCCCTGCGCGGTCCCGCAGGGCGATGGCCCAGTCGGGCGTGTACCGCCCCACCGGGGTGGGAATGAAGAAGGACTTGGGAAGTCGGACATATAATCTGACCGCCTCGCTGGCCTCCAGCGCCTCGGCAAAGGCCCGTTCCCTGTCGGTGTCACAGATCACATAGTCTGAGATCGAATGGGCGGCGGGCACGGCGGTGCACCCCAGCCTGCCCCGGCGGACGGCATTGGTGAAGAGGGCGGCGTCATACGACGCGTCCAGCCGGTGGTATGTGATGTGCCGGACGACGGCGGCCGCCTTCTCCCGGTTGATGAGCCTGGAGGCCTGGAGGAGGAAATCCTCCGGATTCAGGCGGAACATGGCAAATGTCTCAGGGGCTATGCCCTGGAGAATGGCTGCCGCAGTGGTACGGGTCAGGCCGGTTTCCTCCACCAGCCTGCCCACTAGGTCATACCGTACACCGCCCGGCGCCGGGGGACCGGCGGCCTGCACACGGCTTTCCCTGCGGCGGAAGGCCCGGCCCTGAAGCAGCTGTTCCCGGGACTGCAGCTGCGTCGCCTGCTCGCCATACACCGTCCGGACAGAGACGGGGGTCACCTGTAGATGCGCGTCCAGAGCCTGGATGACGTTCCCGATCAGCTCCCGGGTGTCAAAGGAGACGGTGTAGAAGGACTTGGGGCCGACCCGCGCCCAAAGGGAGCGGAACGCCTCGGTCTGCAGCTTCTCCGGGTCCGCCCGGGCGGTGACGTTGCCGCCGTGGGCGTTCTCCGCGGGGATGGCCCGGGGGGTATAGACGCCGGAGAGGACTTGCGCCACGGCGGCGCTGAGGTCCTGAAGGCTTCCGCCCAGCCGGACGGTACCTCGGTCCCGGTCCGCAAAGAAGCTGCCGGTGAGGACGCGGTCCTTCACATAGCCCTGTTTCCGGAGAGCGGCACAGATCTCATCTGCCAGCTCCCGCGTCACCCGGACCCGTGCCCCGGTGGTGCCAGTGAGGAGCCTGCCGGCAAACAGGCCCGGCTCCACCGTCCGGGGGCGGCCGGCAAGGGACGCCGCCAGCCCCTGCTGCAGGGCCTCTGCGAATCTGCCGAACTCCATATCGGTGATGAGCGTCAGCTTGTTCAGCTCCTGCACCGCCCCGCCCAGGACGCTTTCGTCCATGCGTTCGCCCTCCTGATTGACACACAGGCGCAGACCGCGGCCGATCTCCTGGCGGCTGCGGATCTCCGACTCCGTCTGGGGCTTCAGCATACAGATCTGGAACACATTGGGGTTGTCCCACCCCTCCCGGAGGGCGGAGTGAGAGAAGAGGAACCGCACAGGTTCATCCAGGCTGAGCAGCCGCTCCTTGTCCCGCATGATCAGGTCATAGGCGTCCGCGTCGAAGGAGGTTCGGCTCTTGCGGTCGATCTTTCCCTCCACAAAGCGGGCCTGGCGGCCCTTCCGCCGGTCTATGGAGAAGTAGCCCTGGTGGGTCTCGCGGGCATCGATGCCGTCCAGATAGGCCCGGTACGCCGGGTCGTCGATCTCTCGCCGGAACGCCTCCGCCACGGCGACGTACTCCTCCTCAAACATTTTGGCGTACTCGCCGCTGCGGCCGCTGCCGCTGTCCCCGTCGTACAGGCGGTATTTGGACACCTCGTCGATGAAGAAGAGGGACAGCACTTTCACTCCCCTGGAATACAGCTCCCGTTCCCGGCGGAGGTGGGTGCGGATGGTCTCCCGAATCTGCACCCGGCGCTGGAGAGCTGTCCGCTCCTCGCCGCCGCTGAACTGACCGGCATATAGCTTCAGGCCGTTGAGAAAGGTCACCGAGCTGTCCCGACCGTCGATCTCTGCCACCACATAGCGGTCGGCGTATTCGGCCAGGCCGTTGGACGCCGCGAACAGATCCGCCTTCCGGCGCAGCTGTTTCACCACCGTCCGAATGCCGGACGCCCCTTTGACCTCAAAACCGATCCGGGCGGCGGGGGCCCTGTCCCGGCTCAGGTCCACGCCCTCCAGATAGACAAAGCCGCCAGCGGCGGGGGAGGATGTGAAGGTCACCCCCAGGGCGGCGATCCGTTTCACCAGATGCCGGTTATAGGCGTCCAGGGCGTCCAGACGGTACACCATGTTGTACGCCTCCCGGTGGGTGGCGGAGTAGCGCAGGGTGAACAGGGCGTTGAACTTGCGCAGGCTCTCCCGAGTCTGGCGGCCCTCCACGCTCTGGGGCTCGTCAATGATGAGAATAGGCCGGGTGGCCGCGATGACGTCGATGGGGCGGCGGCCCCGGAAGCTGTCCGGCCGCTGGTCGATGATCCGCTGGTTCCTGCCCGAGTTGAACGCCTGCATGTTGATAATCATGACCTGAATGGCGCTGTCGGAGGCGAAGCGGTCCACCTGGGCGAGGCGGTCGGAGTTGTAGATGAAAAACCGCAGCCGCCTGCCGTACTCCCCGGCGAAGTGCTCCTGGGTCGTCTGCAGGGAACGGTAGACGCCCTCCCGGACGGCCACCGACGGAACCACGATGATGAACCGGCTCCAGCCGTAGCGGGCGTTTAGCTCGTAGATGGTTTTCACATAGGTATAGGTCTTGCCGGTGCCGGTCTCCATCTCCACGGACAGGTTGATCCCCGGCCCGGCCAGGGCCTTGGACAGAGGCAATCCGACGCGCCGCTGGACCGCGTGCAGATTTTTCAGGATCCGGGCGTCGGTCAGCTCCGGAGCCAGGGGTTGGTTGCACAGGCCGGTGCCGGTCCCTGCCAGGGACAGCGGCCTGTCGGCCGCGGCGCCCAGGCCCTGCCGGTGTGCCTGGGCGCACAGTGACTGGCCGCGGAACACATCGCAGACCGCTGCGGCCGCCTCCGCCTGAAAGGGCTGGTGCTTGAATTGGAGCTTCATGAGGTCACCTCCTTATGTCCGGTGCGCTGGGGACACATCCGGGCAAGACGGGGAAAGTTTCTGCGGAATGGAACCAGGCGGACGGTCTGCACTCAGAGTACCTGGACGCGGGTGCCGGGGGACAGGCTTTTGAAGATCTCCGTCACGTTGATCTTGGCGGCGTCCGAGGCGAAGGCGCTGTCCCGGAAGACAGCCCACTGGGGGCGGGAAGCAGCTATGTCCCGGATGACCGTGTCCGGAACGCCAGCGTCGAAACAGGCCGCCAGGACGCCGCCGTCCACCCGGTGGACGGTGCAGCCGCCGACCACCCGGCTGGTGTGGGGCAGGTGGATGCCCAGGCCCAGGTCCAGCAGGCAGGCATAGAGCAGATCCAGGTCGGTGCGGTCCTCCCGGATATTGGACACCGTCTGCCCGATCAGCGGCTGGGATATCTCCTCCGGGGGATAGAGGACCTCCTTCCGGCAGCCCTCGTCCACCCGGAAGACCCGGAAGCCGATGTCCGGACAGGCACCGGGGAATTCGGTCCGGATCTGATCCCCGGCACGGCGGATGCGGGCTTTGCCGATCTCACAGATGGTCTGGAAGCCCGCCTGGGCGGCCTCGCTCTTCTCACCGCAGGGCTCGGGCAGCTGCACCATAATGAAGCTGCGGTGGCCACCGTCCTCCGTGTTGAGGCGCATCACCGCGTGGGCGGTGGTGGCGGAGCCGGAGAAGAGGTCCAGGCATACGAAATCCTTCCCCGGAACAGAGCCGATCAGGGTCCTCAACAGGTCCACGGACTTTGGGTAGTCAAACAATTTCCGGCCGCCGAACAGCTTCCGCAGCTCCGCGTCTCCGTTGGGGATGTCGGGAATGACGTCCTTGAGCAGCGTCCTGCCGAAGTCCCTGATCTTGGTGTGGATCTCATACCTACCGGACGCTGTGGGGAGCACGATCAGATTATATGGCTCGTCCGCAATCTTCTGCCGGGACCACCGCCAGGCATGGTACTTGTGCACGCCATCCCCATTTGCATGGGGCGGCAGCTCGACCCACCCGGGCCGCCTCTCCCCGATGGCGCCTGTGGAGATCTCCTGGGTCTGGGGCTGATAGAAGATGGAGAACACGAGGTTCGGCCGGGTCTCTTCGTTGAACTTGCGATTATGATTGTAGAGGGGATCGCCGACCGCAAAGGGGCCCAGCCGGTCCGTCCGAACGTCCCTGCGAAAGCCCTTGTACGCATCGGGCATCTTCTCCCTGGCGAAGCGGATGTCAATGGACAGGCTGCCGCACGCGTCGATGTCCCTGGCGTAGGCCAGGACGGACTCCCAGGTTTTGGCCGCGCCTCTGCCGGATATCTGGCGGCCCGTGATATTGGAGACCCACGCGAACTGGTTCAGGTAGTTGCTTTCGCCGAACACCTCGTCGCAGATCTTCTTCAGGTTCGCTGACTCATGGTCGTCGATGGAGATCAGGATGACGCCGTCCGGGGAGAGCAGGCTGCGGGCCAGCAGCAGTCTGGAAAAGAGCATGGAGCACCAGTCGGAGTGATACCTGCCGTCCGAAAACGTGTTTTTCCGCTGAAAGTTGATCTTCCCCTCCGCGTCCCGGTATCCGCTGGCACCGTGATATGCGCCGCGGTCCATCACAAAGGAATCCGGATAGATGAAATCGCTGCCGGTGTTGTAGGGCGGGTCCAGGTAGATCACCTTCACCGCGCCCAGATAACTCTCCTGGAGGATTTTCAGCACTTCCAGATTGTCTCCCTCGATGTAGAGGTTCCGGGTGGTGTCCCAATCCCGGCTGTCCGCCTTCACGGGGCGGAGGGTTCTGGAGGTGGGGCGGGCGGCCTCGGCCATGGCGGCCCGTTTGCCGACCCAGGTGAATTCGTAGCGATCCTCCCCCTCCGCCACGTCGGGGGCCAGCAGCTGCTTGAGGACCTCGAAGTTGACGGCCTTTTTCACCTTCCCGTCCGCGCCCTGCGTCTCCGTGACGGCGGCGGGAAACAGCGCGGCGATTTTTTCCACATTCCCCGCCGTCAGGCCGGGGGCTTCCAAGTCCAGATAGTCCATGTCTGCTTCCTCTCGTTTCATGCAGATGCGGGCGCTTCCACCGGATGCAGATGCCGGAGGCGCCCCGGCGCGCTCCGGTATCCACGGCTGCACCCCGTCCGGCGCCGCGATACGTCCAGTTTACCGCACAACCGGCAAAGAGACAAGCTGAAAATCGCCCGGCCCGGCGGGGCATTGTCGCATTTCCCTCCCGGCTGTATGATATCTCTCATAAGACCGGCGGAGAGGAGCGTGCACAATGGCCAAGGAAAATGGCGCATATACTTTTTTATAAGTTTTACCTCAGTGGGCGCCCCTGTGTTTTCTGCAAGGGTCCCATTTGTCTCCCAAACGAGACCCTTGCAGGGAGGGAACCTTCCTTGCTCAGGCCAGGGCTTGGATTGCATCGCAGAGCGCTTCATCAGAGACGCTGGCGACCAGCTCCTCATGGACCGCACGGCCCACAGCAGCAAAGACCCATAATCGGATTCCGTCACGGTTAGCCCGGGAACTTCGGCTTTCATCTTCTCGATATAATAGGCATCCTCATCACGCGTGATCTCGTTGTTCTTTTCCCGGATCTGGTCCATGCACTCCCGCAGAACCGTCTGAAGGTCCTCGGGCAGCTTGGCATAGTTGTCCTCATTATATAGCACGGTAGCGCAGTTTCCGACAGCCTCCGCGATTTCCACGATGTCCAGCCCCGGGATCACGGGGAACTGGGGCTCCATCGTGATAGGACCCGCGCCCGGTCTGCAGGTCCGCATAGTTGACCTGACGCCCTCCACCCGGGTGCGCATCTGCGCCTCTCGTACCTTGGCGTGACCTGCTCCCCCGGCGGCGGGTATTACGACCGCTACCTGGAGTACTATCAGGGGCCCGCCATTCTGGTATGCCCCGACCGCCTGCTGCAGCCCCGCGTACCAGTGGGCCTCCATGACCGCCGGGTACCCATAGTGGCCACGGAGACACAGATCTGGCGGACAGGTGCGGCGCTGTGAGGTGCTGGGCATTTTTCGGGATGCACGATACAACCGGCCCGCCCTCCCGGCTCCTGGGGAGTGGTCCGCTTCCGCAGCGGGGTCTTCCGGAGGGAGGCCGCCGCTTCAGGACGGCGGCAGCCGTCCTGATTTTTTCTTGCGGTTTTCACAAGAGACGGCGCGCTTTGCCAAGAGATGTCTGTCAAACCGTACCAAATCCGCTGTGAGGACAGATTTCCTCACTTGACGTCCTTCGGCGGAGCTGTTATACTCTTCCCATCTTCCAAAATGCGATGAAGGGGAAAAGGCGATCCCACGCCCCGTTTCAGAGAGCCGCCGGTCGGTGCAAGGCGGTACGGAGGGGACCGCGTCACTGGCCCTTGAGCAGCCGCGCTGAGAGGCGTCGCCTTTAGGTGCGGACGGCCGCTGTCCGTTATCATGCAGACGCGATTCGCCCCCCTCAGGAGGAGCCGATCGTACAGAGTGGCCGGGTCTCCCGGCAATGAGAGTGGTACCGCGGGTACAGCATTTTTTGCTCCCGTCTCTCAAAGACTGATGGTCTTTGGAGAGATGGGATTTTTTGTTGTCCTCCTTCCAAAGACAAGACCTTGGAAGGAGGACTTTGACATGATGGACGCGACGAAATATCAGATTGGCTACTATCCCCCGCCGGTGGAGCCGGGGCACGTGTACGAGTGGATGCAGAAGGACCATATCGAGACTGCCCCCGCCTGGTGCAGCGTGGACCTGCGGGACGGCAACCAGAGTCTGGTGGTGCCTATGAGCCTGGAGGAGAAGCTGGAGTTCTACGAGATGCTGCTGAAGATCGGCTTCAAGGAGATCGAGGTGGGCTTCCCGGCGGCGTCGGAGACGGAGTATGAGTTCCTCCGCAAGCTGATCGACGAGGACCGCATCCCCCAGGACGTGACGATCCAGGTGCTGACCCAGTGCCGGGACCACATCATCCGCCGGACCTTTGAGGCGGTGAAGGGCGCCCCCCGGGCCATCATCCACTTCTACAACTCCACCAGCGAGGCCCAGCGGCGGGAGGTGTTCCACAAGTCCAGGGAGGAGATCAAGCAAATCGCCGTGGACGGTGCCAAGCTCATCAAGGAATTGAGCCGGGAGTACGAGGGCAATTTCCTCTTTGAGTACAGCCCGGAGAGCTTCACCGGCACAGAGCCGGAGTACGCCGTGGAAGTCTGCAACGCAGTGCTGGACGTGATGCAGCCCACGCCGGACCGTCCCATGATTATCAACCTGCCGGTGACGGTGGAGATGAGCATGCCCCACATCTACGCCAACCAGATCGAATGGTGCTCCAAGCATCTGAAGTACCGGGATGCCGTGGTTCTCTCCACCCATCCCCACAACGACCGGGGCTGCGGCGTGGCGGACGCGGAGCTGGCGGTACT
>OJSB01002361.1_pt1 | contig 10145 bp, 7 predicted proteins | sample 1599331 | NCBI WGS metagenome assembly OJSB01 (sample SAMN04168657, study PRJEB22393) | human gut metagenome | biome: human gut microbiome; feature: stool | host: Homo sapiens | collected 2014-03-20
GCACCCTTCACGGGTGCGTGGATTGAAATTGTATTTGCCAGGCCATTTTGCAGATATCTGATGACGTCGCACCCTTCACGGGTGCGTGGATTGAAATCTCTACAGAGTGGAGCTGGTGGGAACGGTCGCCGGGGTCGCACCCTTCACGGGTGCGTGGATTGAAATGCTTGAGCTCATCCATTTCGGCGGCCGGATCTGCGATGTCGCACCCTTCACGGGTGCGTGGATTGAAATTGCTGGTATGTACGCCTCAGTATCGCACTCTCGCGGTGTCGCACCCTTCACGGGTGCGTGGATTGAAATTTGAATATAAGAAGCCATACTCATGTTGTGAGCGGCGTCGCACCCTTCACGGGTGCGTGGATTGAAATCCAATCATGGCGCAGGTGATGCGGATGTTATCGAATGTCGCACCCTTCACGGGTGCGTGGATTGAAATAACAGTTTATCGCCGGAAGCCAAGAGTCTCGTCATCGTCGCACCCTTCACGGGTGCGTGGATTGAAATGTTTCTTCCGGGTCATCGCTATAAAGGTGCCGCTGAGTCGCACCCTTCACGGGTGCGTGGATTGAAATGTTGAGCCGGCCGGCATCATGGTTGATGTATTCGCGTCGCACCCTTCACGGGTGCGTGGATTGAAATTTTCATGCGCTCCTGCGTCTGCTCATAGGCTTTGCGTCGCACCCTTCACGGGTGCGTGGATTGAAATGTGTAGTAATCCCAGACGACTGCATCTTCGATGTCCTGGTCGCACCCTTCACGGGTGCGTGGATTGAAATGGCATGGCCCTAAGAAGGAGGCGGCATAAATGGAGTCGCACCCTTCACGGGTGCGTGGATTGAAATAATTCGTCGTATTAAGATAATGCTCGAAAAGGCGCAGGTCGCACCCTTCACGGGTGCGTGGATTGAAATAATTACAACCATGGAGACGGTGCAATGGTCCTGGCAGTCGCACCCTTCACGGGTGCGTGGATTGAAATCAGCAGCCGGCCGTCTTCCAATTCCTTGAAATAGCCGTCGCACCCTTCACGGGTGCGTGGATTGAAATAAGGTCATCCAATACCGCCTTGGCCATGCTACCTTGTCGCACCCTTCACGGGTGCGTGGATTGAAATCCCGTGCCGGTTCTATCCTGGCCCATATGGGATGACGTCGCACCCTTCACGGGTGCGTGGATTGAAATGAGCGATACGCCGTCAAGGTACTCATGCATCGTGTCGTCGCACCCTTCACGGGTGCGTGGATTGAAATTTCCATATTTTGGACGAAATACTTGGCCGACCAGGGTCGCACCCTTCACGGGTGCGTGGATTGAAATAGTTCTTGGTGCGTCAAGCCGTACTCGTCTTCGGTCGTCGCACCCTTCACGGGTGCGTGGATTGAAATATAGCCGGCGGCGAAGACATTATGCAGCCGATTCGCGTCGCACCCTTCACGGGTGCGTGGATTGAAATAACAGAACAATCAATGAGGACACAGCGAAGCACAGTCGCACCCTTCACGGGTGCGTGGATTGAAATGATGGCTCCCATATACTTTGCCGAGGGAAGCCCCGCGTCGCACCCTTCACGGGTGCGTGGATTGAAATCCATGTTATCTCTCCTATCTCTTGGGCGTCGAAGCTGTCGCACCCTTCACGGGTGCGTGGATTGAAATAAAGTCATCCAATACCGCCTGGGACATGCCACCTTTGTCGCACCCTTCACGGGTGCGTGGATTGAAATTGTAAGTAGGGCCGCGTCATCGTCATTGTCAATAAGTCGCACCCTTCACGGGTGCGTGGATTGAAATAAGGCTCCAGGTGAGGCTGTACCAGACGATGATATGGTCGCACCCTTCACGGGTGCGTGGATTGAAATATTTCCTCATTATCGGTCATGACATCCGCAGTCTTGTCGCACTCTTCACGGGTGCGTGGATTGAAATATACTTGATGTATGTCGTTGTGCTCGCGACCGTCGGGTCGCACCCTTCACGGGTGCGTGGATTGAAATCGATTACGTACGGTACGGTCCGCAGCGGCGGTCAGACGTCGCACCCTTCACGGGTGCGTGGATTGAAATAAAGATGGGCTACGACTACATCAAATTCAGCAATGGGTCGCACCCTTCACGGGTGCGTGGATTGAAATATGCTATCGTTTTTATACCGTAAAGGCATCTGCCTCGTCGCACCCTTCACGGGTGCGTGGATTAAAATTACGCTGACCTGCACATCAGCTATCGCGGACTGCGAGTCGCACCCTTCACGGGTGCGTGGATTGAAATAAATAGGCTTCGTGGGAACTGCCGGCGCTGTTCGTGTCGCACCCTTCACGGGTGCGTGGATTGAAATTGTAAGCGTTCTTCCATTGTGATTGTCTTGAACGTCGCACCCTTCACGGGTGCGTGGATTGAAATAACGAAATAGAAGAATTTGCCAATCTCTACAATTTCGTCGCACCCTTCACGGGTGCGTGGATTGAAATACACAATAATATGCATGACAGTGCCCGCGCCAACGGGTCGCACCCTTCACGGGTGCGTGGATTGAAATGACCCTCGGCCGTCGGATGATCCGACACAGAAGCCGTCGCACCCTTCACGGGTGCGTGGATTGAAATATCGAGCCTGGCAATCTTATTCGATAAGTCTGCCGGGTCGCACCCTTCACGGGTGCGTGGATTGAAATACGGTACTTATCAGCAATGTCCCAGAGCGTGTCCCGTCGCACCCTTCACGGGTGCGTGGATTGAAATACGATAACAGGGACCGGCAAGGCAGCATTGGAAAGAGTCGCACCCTTCACGGGTGCGTGGATTGAAATATAGACACAACAAATACCTCCTCAAGTACCCTCAAGTCGCACCCTTCACGGGTGCGTGGATTGAAATGCCGGTGCCGGCTGAGGCTCTGCGGCGTCATCGATGTCGCACCCTTCACGGGTGCGTGGATTGAAATCACAAAACCTCATTGACCGCGTCTTGCTCCGGCTTGTCGCACCCTTCACGGGTGCGTGGATTGAAATCAGCTGATTGACGATGAAACTATACACGTCACAGGTCGCACCCTTCACGGGTGCGTGGATTGAAATCGCGCCGCAGATGATGCATTTTCCTTTCGTTGCCATGTCGCACCCTTCACGGGTGCGTGGATTGAAATTCTTTGACCGTGCCTTCCTTGGCGCTGATGATGATGTCGCACCCTTCACGGGTGCGTGGATTGAAATGTTGACTACATGTTACCATGTGTGACTACATTCTGGTCGCACCCTTCACGGGTGCGTGGATTGAAATGTGTCTCTGTCTGAAGATCATCCTTTAATTGCTTTGTCGCACCCTTCACGGGTGCGTGGATTGAAATTATCAAAATCGGCAAAAAACCGACACGCTCACAGCGTCGCACCCTTCACGGGTGCGTGGATTGAAATTGTCAATGGCTATTTTAAAACTTTTCCAAAATGTGGTCGCACCCTTCACGGGTGCGTGGATTGAAATGAGACAAACGCCTTAGTTACACTAGGGGACGCTAAAGTCGCACCCTTCACGGGTGCGTGGATTGAAATGAGCCTTGCGTCATAGTCGGGGACGTTTACGCCTAGAGTCGCACCCTTCACGGGTGCGTGGATTGAAATGAGGAAGTCGCTGTTGATGTAGTACTGATTGACGTGTCGCACCCTTCACGGGTGCGTGGATTGAAATCAGTACGGTTCGCTGTCAGGCTCGGACAACCAGATTGTCGCACCCTTCACGGGTGCGTGGATTGAAATAAACGTACCGAATCCCACGAACGTGATTTTATGGTGTCGCACCCTTCACGGGTGCGTGGATTGAAATAAGTGATCATGTGCCGTGTCACACTCGATAAAGTGCGTCGCACCCTTCACGGGTGCGTGGATTGAAATGACAAGGTGCTGTATATTCGTGGCCGTGTCGTCGTGTCGCACCCTTCACGGGTGCGTGGATTGAAATATCTATTTTGCGCTGTGCGATAGCAAAGAGATTCATGTCGCACCCTTCACGGGTGCGTGGATTGAAATCTGCCCACTTAATCGCATTGTCGTAAATGCTTGCAGCGTCGCACCCTTCACGGGTGCGTGGATTGAAATGCCGCTTTGGAAATATAATCATTAACACGATTATTGTCGCACCCTTCACGGGTGCGTGGATTGAAATGCTATTATTGACTGCAACTGGACAATCGACTCGACGTCGCACCCTTCACGGGTGCGTGGATTGAAATGTAGTCTGTGACGCCGCGGGCAATAGCTGCGGCGAATGTCGCACCCTTCACGGGTGCGTGGATTGAAATATCAACTTGCTGCTGAAAAACTAGAAGGAGAAGGAAGTCGCACCCTTCACGGGTGCGTGGATTGAAATTACGTATGATGGGCGTCGTCTTGCGACTGGCTATGACGTCGCACCCTTCACGGGTGCGTGGATTGAAATCCTTTTACTTATCGCATATAAATAATTCGCATTGCGTCGCACCCTTCACGGGTGCGTGGATTGAAATAATTAGTATAATCAAGGGAAATATAATACCCTTATTGTCGCACCCTTCACGGGTGCGTGGATTGAAATAGCGACAAGGGGGAAACATTAATCCCATAGTCGCAAGTCGCACCCTTCACGGGTGCGTGGATTGAAATAACATAGTTACGGATTGCCTGTTCTCTTGTCATTTCCGTAAGCGGAAAATAAATCAGTGTATAGAAAAAGCCCCAGACTTATGCTATCCTTTTTTCATAAGTCTAAGGCTTTGATTCTATTTATTCTTTGCACTTTTCCTGGGGCTTTGTTGCCCAAGGCAGGTATTGATCCAAGGTTTCGGTATCTTTGAAGTTTGCTGTATTCGGCAGCTTTTCAAAAAGGTATTTCAGATACCGTTCGGGGTCCAAGCCGTTGGCTTTGGCTGTTTCAATCAGGCTGTAGACGATGGCACTGGCTTTGGCTCCTTTGGGGCTGTTACTGAAAAGCCAGTTTTTCCGCCCAACGGTGAAAGGTCGGATGCTGTTTTCCGCGGTGTTGTTGGAAATGTCACAGTGTCCGTCTTTGAGGTAACAGGTCAGCCCGTCACGGTTCGACAGGAGATAATTCATGGCCGTTGTCAGCGGCGATTTGGGCAGCAGTTTGTCGACATTGTTTTCTGCCCACGCGAAGAGCGCCTTCAGGATAGGCTTTTCTTCCCCGAGGCGTCGTTCATACCGTTCTTCCGGTGAGAGCGATTTATATTCTTTTTCTTTGTCGAATAACTGGCTGATTTGGTCGATACCCGCTTTGACTAAGGTGTTTTCGAGTCCATCCGTTTCTTTAGCATAAGCCGGAGCGGCATCGACGAACTTCCGTCGGGCATGGGCCCAGCATAGGCAATGCCCCGCTGTCTTGATGGAACGGTAGCCGACATAGTCGTCCGTCAGCAGGTAGCCAGAGAAACCTTCCAGGAAAGTTTCTGCACAATGGGCACTGCGCGTCGGCGCATATTCAAACAAACGGATTTTCCGCGTGGGATTCAAAGCCGTGCTGGCATAGACCCACATATATGACTTGCTCGTATTTTTACGGCCTTTTTCGTTATGCACCTGGATAGGTGTTTCATCAGCATGGAGACAGCGCTCTTCCAGGAGCATCTCATGCATCCGTCCATAGACCGGGGCCAACCATTCTTTGGAAGCGATGATGATCCAGTTAGCCAGATTGGCCCGGGAAAAGGCCAGGCCGATGCGTTTCCATTCGCTTTCCTGGCGGTACAGTGGCAGGGCATAGCCATATTTCTGCATCATGACATGGGCGACCACCGATGGTGAGGCGATAGAATGGGGGATGACCGGCTGAGGCATGGCTGCTTTCAGGATGGCAGGCTGTCCCTGCTTGCGGCAGGTACGGCATTCATAACTTTTACGATAGAAATCCTTCACTTCCACGCGGGCTGCGATGTAGACGACTTCCGAACGAATGAATTCTTCGCCTACCGGCGAAAGTGTGCTGCCACATTCCGGGCAGACCGTCGTTTCCGGTTCGACGACAATTTTCTGATGAGGCAGTTTGGCCAGTAATTCTTCACGATGGCCGACCTTTTTCTTGCGTTTGTGCGGCTTGACCGAAATTTCCGGTTCCGGAGCGCTGGGTTTCGCTTCTGTTTCGGCTTCATTGAACAGGCTCATCTGTTCTTCCGGGTACACGACTTTCTTGGTTTCCGACTTGCGGCCAAACTGAGCCTTGCGCAGCCATTCGACCTGCTTGCGCAGCTGTTTGTTCTCTGCTTCCAGAGACGCTTTCTGCGCGGTCAGTTCATCGATTTTCCCCTGCATTTCCTGTTCACGGATATCTGTCATACGGCACCTCAATCTTACGGATTTGTGATAAATCTATTATACCATAAAACAGCCGAAACCCCTAGCGTTTATGCAGGGTTTCGGCTATTTTACAAAACCGTTTTCGGCGTAATCTTTTGCACGGCCCGAGGCTGTTCAACAGACAGCCCCTCCATGAGCCAGCGGTACTGCTGTGGTGTGAGTTCCCGGACTTCATCAGGTGTCCTTGGCCACTGCAGCCTTCCTTTTTCCAAGCGTTTGTAGAGGAGCAGGAAACCATCACCCTGCCAGAGCAGGGCCTTGAACCGGTCCCGGCGACGGCCGCAAAACAGGAAAAGAGAAAGCTGGAACGGATCCATCTGGAACTGCTGGGCGATGATGGCACTGAGTCCGTCAATGGACTTGCGCATGTCCGTATAGCCACAGGCGATGAAGACATGTTCTGCTGAAATATGCAAATCCATCAAGCATTCACCTTCTGCAGTAGCTGCAGCGTCTTTTGCAGCAGTCTTTCAGAAGTATGCTCCGTCACTTCCAGGGAAAACGCACCACACTGCACGATAAGGGAATCCTGAACGGGAATCGCCGCCGAAAGAGGGACTAGTGTGGGGACTTCTTCCTTTTTAGTTTCCGGCGCCTGTGCCGGTGCGAAACGAATACGGAGTTTATGTTGCCAGTAGTAATACTGCTTGATAGGGATATCCTGCTGCGCACAGAATTCCTTCACCGTTAAGCCACTCTGCTGGCGCTGCGCGATGATCTGCATCCAGTGTTTCATTCTTATTTCGTGTGTAATTTTTTGAGTATCCAAAAACATCCTCCTTACTGAATAGGATAAATTAGAGTTTTTAGACAAAATGGGAGAAACTCTAATTGGTCTAATTCATCCTGTTTGATGAGCCTATTGTCTCACAAACAGCCAGGAGATTAAATCCACCGATTTATTTTCCGCTTACCCATGACCATCGTCGGGTCAAAACCAAGGACATTTTTATCTCGAATGCCATCTGCCAGACTGTAGCGATGTAATTCATCCCCAAAAATATCAGCTGTCGTATTTAAATTCTTCTGATTTTCGGTAAAAACCGGTGTACCTGTAAAGCCGAAAAACAAAGCCCGGGGGAACGTCTTTTTAATAGTACATAACATGTCGCCAAAAGTCGAACGGTGACATTCATCAACAATAAAAACGATTCGCTTAGACTGCATAGTTTCCAAATCCCGGCTACGGCTTTTAGCGTGTGCATCTTCTTTTATATTGCTCATTTTCTGTATAGATGTCACAATCAGCGTATTAGCAGGATCTTTACTTTTTAATTTACTAATCAGTGTAATCGTATCTTCCGTATCTTGTACATCGTCAGCATCATCGGCAAAGGCACGATATTCTTTGATAGACTGCGTCTGTAACTCAACCCGGTCCATAAGAAAAATAACCTTATCAGCATCCTTAGACGCTGCAATAAGTTGAGCCGATTTAAAAGACGTCATCGTTTTGCCGGAACCGGTCGTGTGCCAAATGTATCCACCTAATTGATTTTGTTCCTTCCAGTTATGCTTAGAAACTGTATCAGAAATCTTATTGGCTGCATAATACTGATAGCTCCGCATGACCTTTAAAATGCCATCTGCATCATCAGCCACCGTGTAGAAGCCAATCAGTTGATGCGCCATAGGAATAGACAATAAAGTATGCGCAATTTCACGCCAATCATCGACAATATCATTATTAAAATTTTCCCAATGAAAATAAAAACCCGGATTGAAATTCCCTTCCGGGCCAGGATTAGCATAATATAATGTTTTCTGCGGATTCATGGCAACAAAAACTTGAACAAGCGAAAAAATTCCCGTAAAGACCTGTTCACGGGCATACAAGTCAATTTGGTGGCAAGCTTCTGCCACATCGACGCCACTGCGCTTCAGTTCAATATGAAATACGGGCATCCCGTTGATGAGCAACATCAAATCGCCACGTCGTTTAGGATAAATCCCCTTCCGGCAAGAAAATTCAGGCTGCTCTGCAATCTGATATCGACTTTGCCCCGCTGCAATTTCCATGCGGTCATAAATTTTTAAGCTGACTTCTTTATTATAATGAAGTGTATCTTCGGGATTCTTCCTTGTAATGGCTACGGTCTTCCCGTTAATGAAGTCATTGAGGGCTAACGGCGTCTTCAAGTTCTTTATCTGGTTGACGAGCTGTTCCATTTCTTCCGGAACTAACTCACATTCGTTCAATCGATCAATATCCCTATTATTTTCAAAAAGAATATGCGCCCAATTATCTATTAAATCAGCTTCTGTCGGATGGTGAAGGACCTTCTTATCCCATCCATTTTTTTGCAATTCGCGAATCAGAGCCTTTTCAAATTCAGACTCTTTATCAAAACCAATCATATTATCGCTTCCAATCATAAAAAATAACGTTTTTTGCTTACACTGATGAAGGGTAATGAGGGTATCTAACCCTGAAAAATATTGACTGATTTTTCTTTGTTCTGTAACTGATGGATACCAAAGCTTAATCTGAGCCAAGTCATTGTTATGAAGATGAACCACTGATTTGCCTTGTGCTCGTTTTGCCATTTCTTTATGTGGATTACCATGAGAAATACTAATTGCTAAAAACGTTGAATCTAAGTCGTCAGTGGGGTGAATAATATTTAAATCTCCACCAAGCACAATACCAGGCTTTTCAACAACTGAGGCAATTGAAATATCTTCTGCAGTTTCTCCTGATGCAGGTACAATTACTTCGCCACCTTGACTATAGACAGAGTCAGCCAGCGCATCAACAAATGTATCAATATCCTTGATGACCGTTTCATATTTCGTATAAAGCCTTCCATACAGAACAATAGGGGTTCCTGATGCTTGTAAATCTGATTTTGAGTATCCAGACCCTTTACTAAAAGAAGCAAGGTCTTCTAGCTTACGCTGTTCCCAATCGTCCGTAAATCCTTTGAAACGAATTTCTGGAACTTTTGCTCCGTTTTTAGGGAACATTTTTTCAAGCATTGCTTTTTTTAAATTTTGTAATTTCTCCAGCTTACGCTGATGAAGGGTGATGAGGTTATCTATCCCCATAAATTGATGACCTATTTTTATCTGTTCTGCAACAGATGGAAATAGGTCTGTAAGCTTTACAAGTTTCCCTACTGCTAATCCTGGTTGTGCTGACTGGTCAGAGTATTGCCCTAAATTCATTTTTCTTAATAGATAGTAGAGAAATTTAGTATCAGCAGTTTTATTGGCTTGTACAGCTATGGCATGTTCTGTAAAATAGGCTCTACCAACAGAATAATTCATATTACCACACAATGCTCCTTGACGACCAATTAAAGCAAATTCTCCATCATGATTATATTCAGCAGAAAAGCCTCTTAACCCATTCCCCCCATAAACAGGATATTTGCCAACATCGCCTATATCACTTGCAGAAATAAAGGAACCACTTTTAAACTCTTGACAACATTCTCCCAACTTACGCTGTTCCCAATCATTGACGAATCCTTTGAAGCGAAGGGCTGGCTTTTTTCTTTGTTTCATCTCATTTTCCTCCTAACAATTTACGCCATTCGGCCAATCCTGCCATATCTTCATCAGACCCAGTCAAATCATTCAGCATCTTGGATAAAGCGGTTTCGGCTCCGACGATGTCTTTTTCTACATCGACTAAAGTAACGGCATATTTATCCTTTAATGCTTCTAATTTTTTTACAAAGTTATTCAATGTCTGAACCGGCAAATCAGCAATGCCCTGACAAATAGGAACAACCCACTTTTCATATAAAACAGCAGTTTACAACTTTTTGAACAAATAAATATCGCGTAACCACACTTTGAAGT
>OJSB01002398.1_pt1 | contig 9972 bp, 13 predicted proteins | sample 1599331 | NCBI WGS metagenome assembly OJSB01 (sample SAMN04168657, study PRJEB22393) | human gut metagenome | biome: human gut microbiome; feature: stool | host: Homo sapiens | collected 2014-03-20
CATGCGGGCCGCGCTGCGCCGTCCTTCCAGAGTGCGCAGCAGGGCGTTGGCCTGGGTGCTCTGGCTTCGGCCGTCGGGCCGGCCGTCCACGTTGGCCGACCAGCAGGCCCAGCCCTCCCGCTCCAGCGCATCCGCCACGCCGGAGGCCGCCCCCTCCAGATATACGGTATGGGTCCGCACACGGACCAACTGCTCCAACAGGCCGGCCCCCTCCTCCAACGCCGCCCGCGCCCCATCCAGGCTCTGGCCCGGGACGGACAGGCCCACCGCGTGGCCCGAGCCCACCAGCCGGCGGAGCTGACCTTCCGCCGCCGCCAAGGCATCCGGCGTAAAGAGGAACAGGGCCCGGATGCCGCGTGCCTCCAGGGTGTCCAAAATGTTGTCCAGCGCCCCGCCGCCGGTGCACTGGAAGGACAGGTAGACCGGCAGACCGTCCTCCTGCTCCGGCTCGTCCGTGCCGCCGTCCGATGGCGAGGGGGACGGGCTGGGTGTGGGCTGGGTGCCCTGGTTCAGCTCCTGGAGGTATTTATAGTAGCGGGTGGGCATGGACAGCCCGCTGGCCGAGGTGACAAACTGCTGGGTGTCCAGCCGCTCCTGCCCGTTTGTGATACGGATCAGGGTGCCGTAGTTGGTGGGGGTATAGGTGTAATTCAGGCCAAAAAAGCTGCACACCCCGGCCAGGGGGACAAACACCCGCCCGTTGCGCAGCGCGGCACGCATGTCCTTCGCCTCTCCGGAGAAGCCGTCGGTGCAGGTGCCCGCGTTCAGGTCAAACACAAGCATGCCGTTCAGGCTGTAGAGGGTAAACTTGTACTCGGTCTCCGTCCGCTCCTGCCCGTAGGAGACTCCCAGGTTCACCCCCGTCACCGTCCAGTCGAAGGCGGTGTAGGGCACATATATGTCCCCGTTGATCCAGGCGGGCATGGCGGACAGGGGCAGGTCCAGCATCTGGTCGTTCTCCGCCATCAGATAGATGGTGATCTCATCCGCCTTGGCCGTCCCGGCCAGCAGGAGGCTCAGGAGCAGCGCCGCCGCGCACAGGCCGGACAGATATTTCTGGATGCGGCGCATGGCGCCCCTCCCTTCCCGGCAAAAGCCGTTCCTTTCTTGTCATTCCGCCATGAAGCCCGGCGGAATGGCCGCATGACGCCGGATTTCGCAGTCCCGCCCCAAGGCGGGAGCAGGTGGACCGCGTCAGGTATAACCGCCGCTTTGCGGCTATTATATCATGAAACCCCAGCCGGGTAAAGCGGCAGCTTGCACCAGCGGGCCCGGCGTGGTATCATGGTGTCTGGCACGATTTAATCTGTTTGTAATTCATTAGAAAAAGAAACATAGTAATTGCAATGGTTACAGGATTTTTTGTAGCTAGTATGTAGCTAGTGCGTAACTTTCGGTGTAAATATGTGCAAATAGCAAACCGATGAAAAAGTTCAAAAATAGAGGGCGGAGGCTATTGCCCCCGCCCCTTGTTTAGCCCCTCACGATGTACTCGTAGTAGCGGGCCAGTTTGTCCTCCGGTGCGTCCTTGTCACAGAGGAACGATTTTGCCATGTCGGCATAGAAATCAATCTTATCACCGACACCGTGTTTCTTGGCTACCTTAACGTAGTCACTATAGACCATGTTGAGGGCCGCCCAGAACTGGACAGGGTCGCACTCAATCCCACGCTGGGCCATGACCTGTTTGGCCTGCTCCAGCGTCCAGTGAGCGCCACGGGTGCCATCCTCGTTGTCCATATTCTTAGACCATTCATCGGCCATCTCCTTCGTGAAAGGGATATAGCCGGAAGCAGCCCCATAACCTGTCATGTGTTCTCCACCTTTTCTGTACGCCATCTCGTCCATGCGGTAGTCATGGTCAAACTCTCTCGGAGTTTTCATTTCACCTTCGCCAGAGATAGCGAATCCGATTTTGTTCATGGGACGATTCATCTCCCGTCGCTCTGTGTATGCGCTCCCATCCTCCCGATAGACCGGTGGGACGTAAGGGTAGCCGTAGTGAGACTGAGGGCCGTACATCCGGTCATCCCAGTATCGGCTCTCTACCCACATGCCACCATCGTTACGTGGGGCAAAGCGCCCATCAGAGTAACGGCGATAGCCCCGATCCTCCGGCTCCATCATCTCAGAGCGCGGTGCATAACGGCCATTGTCGTAATGCTCCCGGCCATGGCGGTCACGAAACTTATCATCGACATCGTAGTTGTCGTAGCTCCGTCCGTCGTTGTAGCGACGATTGTTGCCACTGGACATGAGCATCATCCGAGTAGATCGTTTCATTTTGACCCCTCCTTACGCCGTAGGGGCGGGTGCAGCACCGCCGTCAATACTGGCAAGATTGTTACTGGGAGAGCAACAGGGCTGCCCCAACATGCGAAACGAGCCGCCGGTGGGAGTAGTCACCACACAGACGGAGTAGCGGGTGCGAGTGCGGATGCCGCAGGCAGTCACCTGCGCGCAGTTACGCTTGGTAAGGGGATATAGCTCTGTCCCCGTACCAATAGTAATGTACACAGGTGCATTGATGGTAGTTGTGGCCGGGATGGACTGAGCTACCACAATACAATACTTTCCGCCGTTGTTGTAGGCGCCGGCAGGCAGATTGATTTCAAGGTTGCCGCCGGTAAAGGTGACCGCCTGGCTTAGCACCAGGTTGTCGCACAGTCGGCAAACAGGCTTACAAGACATAAAATACCTCCAAAAATCAGGGGCGGCAGACACTTAGCCCGCCGCCCCGAAATAGTCACGGCAAAGCCGGAAGATCAACTTACGAGGATTCCTCGTAAGTTTAGCAGCCACAACCACAGCCGTTGCTGTAGGCCCCGCAATAGGGATAGGGGGCGGGCACCTGGTAAGCGGGCACGGGCATGGGGTTGATGCGCCGAATCAGCTCAGAGGTCTGAGCGTCAGACATGGCAGCAAGATAAGAGTTCTGTGCGGTCTGGCTGGCCTGGAACTTCAACGCCTGATTCTCAGACTGGAGGGAGGCGATCTTATCCTGAGTCAAGAAATTCAGGATTTCACGAGTACCAGCGTTCTGGCTGTCAATGATATCTCGTGTGCTATTCTGGATGGTATTCTGGATGGCGCAGGTGTTGGTAGCCATGTTGTAATTCACGCCGTCGATGGCGCGCTGGGTCTGGCAGCAGCAATCCTGAGCCTGAGCGGCCATGTTGCACATCTGAGACTGGACGCCGTTGAAGCCCTGGAGAAGTGCCACATTGGTGTTGTTGAAGCCGCTGGTGATGCTGTTATTCAGCGCATAGGTGCTGTCACAGATGCCCTGCTGGATAGCAGAGATGCCGCGCTCAACGCCATTGAACGCAATGGCCTCGTTCACATCGGCACGGGTGGCTAGGCCCTCGAGGCCGGGATCGGTGCTGGCACCGCCACCGCCGAAACCACCGAAGCCGCCGCGGCCCCAGCCAAAAATCATGGCAAAGATGATGATAGCCCACCAGCCATCGCCACCCCAAAAGCCGCCATTGTTACAGTTGCCGCCGTTGGAGTCGGAGCCAAGAGCATAGCCAGTCGCAAAATCGTTATCCATTGTATATACTCCTTTGTCAGTTATTACATCGGGGCCGTACGCTCCCCGGATGTTTCCAAAGAGCGGTTTTTATCAAGACCCGAAAACTGATAAAGAGTGCTCTATTTTATTTCATGGGTATACCTAGTTGTCGTGCAATTTCCTCAACGGAGGTTCCCCTCTGTTTTGCCATGTTTTCCGCAGTCTGGCGAAGCTGCTGCGGGTTTTTCCCTTGAATGAGCCGCATAGCTTGAGCTGCCTGCGGATTCTGTCCAGCCATCTGCTGGAGCATTTGCATGGGATCCCCGCCGTTCCGCGCCATCTGGAGCATGGCCGTCATGGGATTATTCATCGGAGGCATCATTCTTTTTCCCTGCCTTTCCACCAGAAGCGGGCTTTTTCAGCCGTTCTATCTCGTCCTTCAAATTGTTGATGGTGTCCTTCATGTCCATAAATTCATCCAGCGGTGCGAAAGCAGGGGCCGGATTCTCCGTCTGTTGTTCTTTTGCCTGCTGTTGACCGTGGAACTCAAACACATCAGCAGCTCCGGTATTGGTATTAAAGCGTTTCATATAGACCACATTATGAGCGAGGTCGGGGAAAAACATAGGGGCTCCCATGAAGTCAACCGGAACCCCCAGCGCTTCTTCTCTGGAGGCCACAGGACGGCAGAAAAAAGCGGGCTGTGTGTTTACATTCCCTTGCGCCTGAATGGTCTGTGATGGTTGCTGAGTAGGTTGCTGGGGCTGATATACTTGTGGAGCCGGAGCAAACGGGGTAACAGGATTGTAGGCCCCATAAGCCGGGTATGTGTAATTAGGAAACGCCATACTGACGCGCCTCCCTCCCCGCCTCCAATGCGGTTACGTAATCCTCTAGGCCCTCGTCATCTCCCTGTGCCATGTACCACATCGCTGTTTCGGCGGCACAATCGCGGGACATGCCAGCGGCTACCATCCTCTCGATTAGAGTCATATCCAACACGTCCTTGTCCATAAAATAAGGAGTCCGTGAGGAGGGCGGCGACGTGTACCAACCCTGTATCCTCACGTCCTCCTATTGATATTGTCGCATAAAAAAACTTCCGCCGGGGGACATTCCAGCGGAAGTTTGGGGGCGTTATGTACCTTTTTGGAGGAATCCCAGCTTGTTTGCCGTGAACTCCACCTTTTCAAAGATGAAGGGCAGGTGCCGGTGGAGCGTTTTCCGGTCTATCCCGCAGCAATCGGCCGTGTCAACCTGCGCTTTCCGTTCCAGCAGATAGAGCTCCGCAATCTGCGTGTCGTCTCTCCCCAGATTGGCCTCGTGGATGGAGCGCTTCATTTCTGAGGTAGTCAACTCCTCTAATCTTCCAGGAAATCGAATCAGCGCTTTTGACACGTCCTGCACCTCATTCTTCCGGCGGCTCTGTGGGCAGCTTCTTCATGGCCTCCACCAGCTTTGCCGCCATCCCATTCCCACCCAACTCCTTGTAGGCATTGTACATGTCCAGCACGTTCTCCATCCCATAAATCGGGATATAACGTTGTTCGGAGTAGTGGTTGTACTCGGCAATGATTTCGCGCCTTAGCAGGGCCTGTACCCCATTCATAAGGGCATCGCTCTTCTGGTTGTCAGATTTGATGCGCTTCCGCTCTCGGGCGGCGACGGCCTCGATAATCGCCACCAAGACCACAGCCGCGCCGGAAATCAGTGGGCCAACCCACTCCATGGGCATCAGCCCTCCTTAGTCATCTGCTTATAAACCTGATTGATACCAGTGGCCGCAAGGCCGCTCACAATGCCAACAGCGGCGGCTGTTAGGTAATCACTGGCCGGGAACTCAGGCATGATGAACATGCCGAGGATGCCAAGCACCGCGCCAAACGCACCGCAAATGATGGGAATCCACTTATTGTCCAGTCCAGTGGCCTTGACCACCTGGCCGACGAGGAAGCAGATTACAGTGATGACCGCCACTCCGGTGATACCCAAAGAAGAAATGTCCATGATATGTACCTCCATCAAATCAGATTAAGCCTGTCCAGCACGACGGCCAGCTCCTGTCTGGTTACAGGGTCTTCGGGTCGGGTACCGTCCAGGATACCGGCCTCTTTCGCGGCCTGCCACGCTTCGTCGCGCTCCTGTTCCCAATCGCTCACAGGTTCATCCTTCTTCCAGTTCACGTTAAGATAAGTGCAGATACCCTTTGCGGTGGCCTCGGCCAGCTTGTCCCGGTACTTCGTATCTTTGAGGTACTCCACGTCGGCCTTGTTGGTGTGGAAGCCGTACTCAATCAGGCAGGCGGGAGCGTCCGTCTTGGCAAGCACGGTATACATCTCGTGCTTGATGGGCTCACTCCGCAGTGTCACTCCCGCCGCGTGAAAGGCGTTGACCAGGCCGGAGGCCAGCACATTGCGCTGTGCCGTCATGGGCCCGGCGCTGGTGTAGATCTCCAGCCCGGACGCGCTTGACCAGCCTCCCTCCCCGGCGGCGTTGGTGTGGATGCTCACAAAGCAATCCGGCTGCGCCTTATTGCTGATGTTGGCCCGCTCCGTCAGGCTGGGGTAGTTGTCCGTTGTCTTGGTGAGCACCACGCCCACCCCCTGGGCCTCCAGCAGCGGTTTGATACGCTGGGCCATGTCCCACGTAAACTCCCACTCTTTGTAGGTGCCGTCCGGGGAACCGTTGACGTTGCCCGGCCCGTGTCCGGGGTCGAGGCATACAGTGTGCTTGCTCATAGGCTTGTCCTCCTCTTCCGGCGGTGTCTGCTCCGCCTGCTTGAGATACACGCAAATCCAGTTGTGCACCTTGCGGCTAGCGGTGATGCGCTCTCCGCCAAAGTCACACTGGCTGGAGCCGCCCCCATCCAGCATGACGGCGGAGGACCAGCCCAGCCCGGCCAGCTCGTCCCGCAGCGCCTCCGGCGTTGCTGCGTCGGTGCCGTCCGAGGAGCAGTAGAGGGCCAGACTGTCACCACGGAGGCCGATAGCGCTGCGCCCCCGCTTGCCTCCCTGGGCCGAGCCGTAGGAGGGCTTATCCACTGGCTTGCCGGAGGAAATAAGGGCGGTTACCGCGATAAAGTTGGCCGCTCCCTCGTACCCGGAGGTCATGTGGATGTCCGGGCCCTTATCCCAGGCGTAGCCCACCGCCCTCCAGGGCGTACCGGAGCGCATTACCCCGCCCACCTTGAGCAGCGGGCAGGCCGAGCCGTCTGGGTTCCACATGCCGCCATTGAGCACGTAATGGGCCTTTGTTTCAGCCTTGACCTGAGAGAGCGTCTTGCGGCAGTTGGTGACTCTCAGCTCAATCCGCTCCACGGACGAGAGCGGGATGTATGTAATGAGCTTACTCATTTGATTCACATCCTTTTATCCAGCGATCCCGCTGTTGATTACTGTTCCGGGGCCAGTAGCCCGGCCAGCTCTTGGTACTCCTCCGGGGTGAGCCGGTCGGCGGCGAGATAGACATCCATCTTGTCCTGTAGGCCGTCGGTGCGGCCCCGGTCAATAAGCAGCTTGCAGAGATTAAATACCGTGTTCATGTCCTTCCCCTTCCTCAAACAGCATTGGTGGTGATTTCCAACATACAAAGTCGTTCCTCGTGCTCGGCCAGCATGTCCAGAGTGATGTCCTCTGCGGTGGGCGGTTGGGGCTCCGGCTCCGGCTCTGGAGGCCGCTCAGTAGGCGTGATGCCCACCAGCTTGTCCCCCTCAATCTGGAGGTCACACCAGCCATAGGTCGCCCACACCGCGTCATGGAGGTGGGCGGGCACCTCTATGTAGCCCTCCAGCCAGCAGGCGTGCCGCCCGCTCTGGCTCTGGATCGGGTGCTGGCCGGTCTCCAGCGGGTCAATTTGGATGATGGTCATATTTAATTCACCTCTTATTTCTAAACTATGGCGTAGTAGTGATATACAACTTGAGATAAATTAAGCTGCACAGTTGCTGCATCAGATGGAGTATAGTTATAATACCAACTGAAAGTTTTTCCATCCGCTGATTTTTTACCGTAAGAATCTCTTGAGTTGCTAGAGTAGAAAAAACCAAAGCCGCTTGTATACTCAGTAGGGATAATGCTGCCGGGAATAATGACAGAAGTTTCGCCAGTACCAGAATTGTCGATACTTCGATACGAATCTGGCCATTGCATGCCATAAATACAGAGTATTTTAAAGGGTGCGGCTAAGGTTATTTGATTAGGGTTGCTTTTACCTGTTTTTCCTGTCCCCACATAGCTCCCCGTGACAATCGTCGGCGCAGTCACGATATTTGCAAACGGGATTCCCAAGTATTGATATTCGACTCCCTCCACGATACCTGAATCGGGGTAAGCCTTGCGGTCATTGGATTGGACATACTCCCACGGACCAATCCCATCTACAAACTTTGTGGACACGGCTGAACTCTGGAGCGTGAGCTTTTTATAGTCACCGTAGTCAGTCATCTTCGCATTGGGGGCATTGGGAGCGGTATAGCGGTCGCCCAAGTCTCGTTCATAGTCACTCGGTCCAATCATCGTTCCATTCCAATACTTTCCCTTAAGGGTATTTGCTTTGGAAACTCCCGTACCCGAACGCGACAAATCATTTTCCTCTATTATCAGGTTCTTAATCGGCGCCAAAAGAGTCACCTTGCCTGAACTGCTGATTGTGATGTCCGAAGAATAATTTATATTCACCATAAAGGCGTTCACAGTATTGAGGACATCTTCTTCTGTTGCCTGTGAAATGACGGCCTCATAGTGCGATTTTGACTCCCGTCTGCGCCACCAATGCTGGTTGTATTTCCCCAGGAAGGACAACACATCGTCTGGAATGGCACTGGAGGAAAGTCCATATAGTGCCGCGGTTTCCGGTGTAAGTGTTTCCTGTTTGGTAAACGCCCCCACCTGCTCTGCCGTGACGGCGTGAGGGTTGTTCTTGTTCCCGGTGTGGGCGCTCAGGGCATTCTGCACCGCCGCCGCGCTGCCCGCCGGGTCATAGTCCATCGGCGGCAGCTCCGAGGGGGGCAGCGTCCCGTCGTCGCCCAGAACCGGGATATGCAGGTTTTTACCCGCACCGCCGATGTAGAGCTCCCCGGCGTCTGTCGCCAGCCCGAACTCCCCGGGGGCCAGGGTGGGCAGCTTGGCCTTGCTGCCCCGTTTGATCTGGATTTTCGGCATGATGCCGCCACCTCCTCACTCAAATGTCCCGCCGTCCACGGTGCTCAGGGACAGGCTGCCGTCTCCGCCCACCTTGAACTCCGCGCCCGGCTTGACGTGGCCGAGCTGGCTGGCGGACGCGGCCACGCCTGTGTGGGCCGCCGGAGCCGCGCCCACGTCGGCGGCGGTGGTGCCGTGGGGGTTGCCCGTCTTGATCTGGCTGTGGTCGTAGGCCGCCTTGCCCTTGTCGCCGGGGTAGGCGGTGCTGGAGGTCTCGCCCAGGGCCAGGGAGGGGGAGATCTCCACATACTGCGTGCCGCTCCAGCGGTAGGTCAGGTTGGTATCCTCGGCCACATAGATCTTGCCGTCCTCGCCCTCCTCCGGGAAGGCCGCCCGATTCTCAAACTCCAGCACATCGTCCACATAGCTGGGGAGCTGGGCGGCTGGCACCTTGCCGTCACTCCCCAGGGTGGCGACGCCGTTGGCCGCGCCCTTTTCGGCGGCTGGGACGGCACCCACGTCTCCGGCGGCCAGGGTGACATTCCCGCTCAGGGGCTTGCCGTTGATGGTGGTGGTGACGGGCACATAGGTGCCGGACAGGTCGGGCAGCAGGGAGGCCAGCAGCTTCCCGCCCGCCTGCACCACGGGCACGTTGCCCTCCTCTGCTCCGGTGTTGGCCGCCGCCGCTGTGCCCAGGCCGGTGACCTTGGAACTGGGGATGCTGGGGATATCAGAGACCTCCAGTGTCTGCCCGGCGGTCACCTGGCCCTTGTTGTTGACCGTGACCTTGGTGTACGTCCCGGCCTTGAGCCCGGACAGGGCCGCCAGCACGAGCTGGAGTTTTACGTCAGCGGAGCCGTCGAAGTTGACCGCCTCCGCCATGGCGTCCCCGGCTGCGGAGAACGCCCGGGGCGTTTTCAGCCGTTCCGCCGTGTCCGCCGTGCCTCCGGTGGGGTTAATGTGTACCTTGCCGGAGGTCGTGCCCACGTAGACGTTGCCGGTGTCCAGGGCCACCGCCAGCTCGCCCTCCGCCAGCTCCAGGCGGGCCACCGCTTCCTGTAGCCCTCTCTTAATCTGGATTGTTGCCATTGTAATGACTCCTTTCTATTTCCCGGCGTTGCCGTCGATCACAAGATTCTGGTGGGCCAGGGGATTAAGCATGTGCTCCTCCAGCGTGGCGGAGGCGTCCTCCGTCGCCGTGCTGTTCCCGTCCACCCGCAGGTTGGCGTGTGCCAGGGCCGCGCCGTTGTGGGTCTCCACCGGGTCTGTGTCCCAGTTCCCCCCGTCCACGTCCTGCACCAGCTTCCCGTCCTGCCCCAG